>Ga0215277_1362_pt1 | contig 1707 bp, 1 predicted proteins | sample ZER3_50Endo4_M4_FD_182619 | JGI IMG/M metagenome (GOLD analysis project Ga0215277, IMG submission 182619) | Enriched cells of freshwater protists from Biology Centre CAS, Ceske Budejovice, Czech Republic - ZER3_50Endo4_M4 | ecosystem: Environmental > Aquatic > Freshwater > Unclassified ... | reverse complement strand
ATCCTGTTTTCCGTTTCCTTTATCTTTTGCGTGATTTCAAATTCAAGGCTTTGTGATTTAAACACTTCTGCCTGAAATTTTTGTACGGCAAGTTCCGTTGTCCTTGCGGCTTCTTTCTGAACCTTGACAATCGTCATCGCATTTTTTTGTAACCCGATGTTTTCTTTGACAATGGCCAGCTGGTTGTCGAGGGCCTGCAGTTCATAGTAGGAAGTTGCAACTTCCGCAATCAGGTTGGTCAGCAGAAAGTTTTTGCCTTCAACCGTGGATAAGTACCTCGTAAGCGCTGCTTTTTTTGCCGTACGTAATTTTTTCCAGATGTCTACTTCCCAGTTTGCATAGGCAGCGATGGTAAAGTCTGCCAGTGGATCAGGAGTTTCTTTGCCCGGTGCAATTTCTGTTGAAGCATCGCCTGCACCCTGACTGGTATATCGTCCTACTTTTTCCAGTCCTGCGCCTGCTTTTACGCCTACTGTAGGTAGTAAAGCTCCTTTTCTGGCCTGTACTTCGTTTCTGGCAATTTCGAGCTCCTGCAGCGTTATTTTTAACTCCTGGTTGTTCTTTAACGCTGTGTCGATCAGACTGACCAGATTTTTGTCCGTAAAAAAGCTATGCCAGTCACCTGTAGAACTGTTTAGGGTGTCTGCGCTGAAACCGTAAGATCCGGGTGTTGTTTTGTTTTCGGTGACGGGAGCGATTTGTGGAATTTTACAGCCAGCTATGCTCAGGCAAAGCCCAAGGGGCACCAGGTATCGATTTAACTTGATTTTATACATTGTGATCGATTTCTTCTGTTAATGGATTTTCTTCTTCTTCCTTGACAAGGATTTTTTTCTCGGCTATTTTGGCGAATATGTAATAGAGTCCGGGAATGATGATTACACCGAATACGGTACCAATGAGCATGCCCCCGGCTGCGGCTGAACCTATCGTCCGGTTACCGGTAGCTCCCGGTCCTGAGGCGAATACCAGCGGGATCAATCCTGCAATAAAGGCAAAGGAAGTCATCAGGATGGGTCTGAATCTTACTGCTGAACCTTCTATTGCTGCCTGGAGTACCGAGTCTCCTGCGCGGTGACGCTGGACAGCGAATTCCACGATCAGTACCGCATTTTTACCCAGCAGGCCGATCAGCATGACCATGGCCACCTGTGCATAGATGTTGTTTTCCAGCCCGCATAGTTTCAGGAGCAGGAATGCGCCAAATATACCGGCAGGCAGAGACAGAATCACCGGGAAAGGCAAGAGGAAGCTTTCATACTGGGCTGCGAGAATCATATATACAAATCCCAGGCAGATCAGGAAGATATAAATGGCCTGGTTGCCACGGGCGACCTCATCTGCTGAAATACCTGCCCAGTCGATTCCAAATCCGCGGGGCAGTGTATTTTTTGCAACTTCTGCAATGGTCTGTATGGCCGATCCGCTGCTGTGGCCTGGCGCAGCTGACCCGCTGATCTCTGCCGAATTGTACATGTTGTGCCTGGTGATCTCTGAAAGTCCATAAACTTTTTCAATTCTCATGAATGCGGAAAACGGTACCATTTCCTCACGGTTGTTTTTGACGTATAGTTTCAGGATATCTTCCGGTAGTGCCCGGTATTGTGGTGAAGCCTGGACCATTACCTTATACTGGTGGTCAAATTTGATGAAACTGGTTTCATAATTACTTCCGACAAGAGTAGACAGGGTATTCATGGCGTTTTC
>Ga0215277_1439_pt1 | contig 2109 bp, 2 predicted proteins | sample ZER3_50Endo4_M4_FD_182619 | JGI IMG/M metagenome (GOLD analysis project Ga0215277, IMG submission 182619) | Enriched cells of freshwater protists from Biology Centre CAS, Ceske Budejovice, Czech Republic - ZER3_50Endo4_M4 | ecosystem: Environmental > Aquatic > Freshwater > Unclassified ... | reverse complement strand
GGATGTAACTGCAGCCCGCAGCGAAGACGGGAACACACTGGTTTTGCATGTGCTGAATAATGGTACAGCGGTTAGTACAATACTGGATCTGAACGGTTTTGAAGGAAGAAAAGAAGAAGCTGATGTCTTTGTTATCAATGGTGACCTGAGCTCAAGAAACACACCAGAACGTCCTGAGCAATATAAAACAGAGCATTCCACCATAAAGCTAACCGGAAAATCTCCTGTATACTCTTTTCCTGCAAACTCCTATACCATATTAAAATTTAAGAAATAAAATAAAGCGCGGAGACGGACAGGCCGAGCTTCGCTGCTAAAAACAACAATGGCGCAGTTCCCCTGGGAACTGCGTCATTGTTGTTCTATTGTCTTCAATCTTTAGTTGAAAGTAGCATTGAAGCTGATTCCGAAACGATTGCTGGTCAGTTTTTCAGTGAGATTATTATCAGGTTTATTATTTACGCTGGACATTCCGTAAGTAGCGGCAACACCTAATCCCCATCTTCTGGACACCCACCACTCTTTTCCGGCTTTCAGCTGTAAGCCAAAACCTCTGTCTGTGCTGGCTTTGTAGTTTATGTCCCTGTTATCGATGGTAAAATTGGATATTCCCGCAGAACCAGATACAAAAACATTCAAAGGCATAAAATAATAAGTCACACCGGCGCCAAGCAATGACTCCGTAACGGTTAAATTATCAGAGAATTTCGCACTCTCTCCGCTCTTTAGCGTCACCTTCGGACCAACCAGTGAATTGGCATAAAGCGTAGCATGCAGAATAAGGTTTTCTTTGACGGCTCCGCCGATCTTAAAATCAAAGGCCGCACCAGTTCCGGTCATCTCGTATTCACCTACTCCAGCGTCATTACTGTTGACGTTGATCGGTCCGAAGACCGGACCTAAAGATAAAGAAAGAAAGAGTCCTTTGTGTTGTCTGTCTTTTTGAGCATAGGTAGCCGTGCTACATGCGATTGCAAGCGCTATTAAAGCGATTTTTTTAAAGTTCATGATTGAGAGATATTTAGATTTTTGCGGTGAAGTTAAACTTGTTCCCGTTAAAAAACAATTTAATATGAAAGTAATGATTTTTCAATGTAATCTTCTCCAATCATGAACCAAATCCATTGCTAGTCTGGCTTAATCTTTTTTTTTTAGTTTCAATGCAGCAGATTAATCTGATGCACCTAAATAAAATGATACAGAAAGACCACATTCCCCGTATAAGCAGGTTTTATCTGGTCTTTGATAACAAGCGTAGCTTCAATTACAACCTTGGTTACACCTCTCAGATTGATGATCGACTTCAGCTTAGCTTTCAGTTGCACTTCATTATCTACCAGAACAGCCTGCCCAAATTTGAAATCCTCTATTCCGTAGTTAATTTCCATTTTAATATTGCGCACATCTGCAATCTGTTTCCATAAATACGGGATTAATGATAATGTCAAATAACCATGCGCAATGGTACTTTTAAACGGCCCTTCACTTTCAGCTTTTTCCTTGTCTACATGGATCCATTGATGATCCAATGTAGCGTCAGCAAACCTGTTGATCTGATTTTGATCTATGGTGTGCCATTTAGAAACCCCGATTTCATTACCCAAATGCGATTTATACTCTTCAAAATTATTGATTATTACCATATCTTATTTATCTGTTATTTTTTCTGTTAATCTGGCTTTTACCTCCGGCCATTCTTCTTCAATAATACTATATCTTACAGAATTTCTCTTCCTGCCATCAGGCATGATCCGTTCATACCTGATGATCCCTTCCTCTTTAGCCCCCAGCCTCAGGATCGCTTTACGGGATTTCTCGTTGATCACGTCAGTCGTAAACTGGACACGAATACAATTTAGTTTTTCAAAAGCATACTTCAGCATCAGGCGCTTCATTTCTGTATTCACAGCAGTTCGCTGCCATGACGCAGAAATCCAGGTATATCCGATTTCAAGATTTCTGTTTTTAGCATCTATCTTCCAGAATCTGGTTGACCCGATGATCCTCTTTGGATTACCTGTTTCAATTACAAACGGCAATACCGTGCCTTCAGCATATCCAAGCAAAGCGGTATTTATATACTCATCGACAGTCTTTTCAGCCGGCACA
>Ga0215277_1406_pt1 | contig 2601 bp, 3 predicted proteins | sample ZER3_50Endo4_M4_FD_182619 | JGI IMG/M metagenome (GOLD analysis project Ga0215277, IMG submission 182619) | Enriched cells of freshwater protists from Biology Centre CAS, Ceske Budejovice, Czech Republic - ZER3_50Endo4_M4 | ecosystem: Environmental > Aquatic > Freshwater > Unclassified ... | reverse complement strand
CATTTTGTCACATTACCGTTTAAATTCTACATAGCGATGCTGGGCATTGTTGCCATGTATATCTTATCGGCAGAACTCATGAAACGATGGTTCTACAGATATTTTGGGTAAACCCGTTGGGGTACGACACCCAAAAGGTGGGTTTTATACACCTTTCCGATTGTCTATTACCTTGTATCTTCGAATAAAAAATTGTATTGCTACACAAAATCCTTAACTGGCAGCCAGAGATGTCTAAAAATTCTTTGCTATTGATTTCAACTATGAAGACAATTTTATATAGTTTTGGCTATGGAGAAGACTACAAAACCTGCCCACATCGGGAGAAAAATCAGCCGCATCCGCGAACTGCGCGGCATCAAGCAAGAACATCTGGCTATGGAACTTGGCATCAGTCAGCAGAGCGTATCCAGGATGGAAAGTACTGAAATCATAGAAGAAGAACTATTGGAGAAGATAGCGAAAATCCTGGGCGTGCCGGTGGAGGGGATTAAGAATTTTAGTGAGGAGGCGGTGTTTAACGTGATCTCTAATACCTACAATAACAACAGTAACGATAGTTCTACATTAATTGCTAGCTCAATTAATTATTATCCAACATTCAATCCATTGGATAAATTGATGGAAGTTGTTGAAGAAAACAAAATCCTTTATGAACGCCTTTTAAAAAGCGAGCAAGAGAAAGCAGAGCTGCTAAAACAGAGTTTGAAAGGATAGTCTGACATAAAATTTCAAATGACAAGACACCATTCGTGTACTTCTTCTTATTCGGATTTTGATCGGATGATGTTCGGATCTTGATCGGAGTTTGTATAGCTATCAGCTATTTAAGCTTCGGATAATAAGCATACCATTCGCAACGATCGAAGCTTGGCAAAGGGTGACCAATGTTTGCCACCGGATTAATTAATGGTTCTAAGAAAATTGGAATACTATTTTAAATGCTGATATTTGAACTAGGTTCGAATCACAGAAGGCGCACTAAATTGAGCCTTTTATATTTAAAGTATCCTGAAAACGGATTTTCTTCAAAAAAAATATATCATTGTAAATCAACCAAAACCGAGTCGATCAAGGTGCATTATGCAGATCTGGATGCCGATGATGAGTTTGCCAGGGAGAATGAATGGATAGACCTGAAAGATGAGCCTGATCACCAGGAATTGTGTAGTCGTGAGCAGCGGCAGTTTTTGAAAGCCATCAGGGAAGATCTTGACCTTACAGAGCCTACGGAAGATGCGGTGAACAGTCTTAAAATTGCCTTTGCCTGTGATGAATCTGTGAAAACAGGCCGTATGATTGACCTGTGATGTTCATAAAAGCTGAGTTTTTACGCAGATTGTGGAATATTCATTTGGAGCAAATCCAATAATTATTAACTTTAGAGCGTTATAGACAATAATTAAAAAACCTTAAACGAAGAAAAACATGGAAAAATTCTCAAAACTTAAAGAATTAATTGCTGGTGTAGAAGCAGATGCAGACAAATTTTATAATTCAGGTAACGGTGCTGCAGGTACCAGAGTACGTAAAGCAATGCAAGACTTAAAAGGACTTGCACAGGATATCCGTACAGAAGTTACAGAGAAAAAGAACACAAAGTAATTTTTATTGAATTATATAGAAAAAGGGTTCCGGTAGATACCGGAACCCTTTTTTGTTGGGCTTAGTTTTGTAAAATGAGCTGCTTTGCACGCTCGAGCACTTCATCACGACCTTGTTTAACTCCTGCTATGGTCGGTTTTACCACCTGATCTATTTTTACTCCCGCACTCTGGGCACTTTTCCCGTCAGGATAATACACACCAAGACCGGATACAAAAGTAGTCAGCCCGCCCGGCAGGATGATCCTGGTGATGTCTCCGTCTGCACCTGCAGTTGTGCTTCCTATTACCTTTACATTGGCTCCGCTTTGAAAAGACATGGTCACCAGTTCGGCATTGCTTTGAGTGGTTTCATTGACGAGTATAATTACTTTGCCCTTATAGTAGTCGTCTGTTTTGGTACCGCTGCTTTCAGCCCGGTATACAAATGTTCCGGGCTGGCTGATGGAACGGAAACTATATTTGACAAATACAGATGAATCGGGTTTAAAATAACCACCAAGTGTATTTCTCATTTCATCGATAGGATAGTTCCGCATGTCTACAATAATTCCTTTAGTATCTTTAAACTGCTTTTTAATGCTGTCCAGATCCGTGTTCTTATATTTTGCGCAATGAATATACCCTATATTGCCATCCATCAGGCTATAAGCGGGTATTGCGGGTGCCTTCCAGTAATAATCATCGATCAAATGATTTTTTACACCTTTTTGAGTCAGACTGATCAGTTTACCATCCCTGAGCAGATCCAGCCGGAACAAGCTGTCGTTGTTTCGCAGCAGGTAATTGGCTGGTATATCTCTTAATGCGGTTGGGTAATTCGACGCAGGTGTCAAGGCAACATACTTCCTGATCAGTGAAGCCATCTTTTCGCCATTTATACTGGTGATCACATCACCGATACGGATCTTTTGCTTTACCCCGAGTGTGTCTTTATAAAAGGCAGTCACCAACAGTTTATCTTCGATAAATCTGGCCTGGAAAGGCAATTTAAACT
>Ga0215277_1400_pt1 | contig 2707 bp, 4 predicted proteins | sample ZER3_50Endo4_M4_FD_182619 | JGI IMG/M metagenome (GOLD analysis project Ga0215277, IMG submission 182619) | Enriched cells of freshwater protists from Biology Centre CAS, Ceske Budejovice, Czech Republic - ZER3_50Endo4_M4 | ecosystem: Environmental > Aquatic > Freshwater > Unclassified ... | reverse complement strand
TATAGTACTTACCTGAATACCAGATTATTGTCAAGTGTAAACAATATCTAAACAACAACAGATGGCAACGATAAAAAACAATTTCATAAAGGGTACAGCCGGGGGGAATGTCTATAAAAGATACAGAAACAAGCAGGTGATCACTGCACTCCCGCATTTCTTTCCGGAGAAAATGACCCAGCCAACAAAGAATGCGGCAGCTACATTCGGTAAATCAAGCTCACTCGCAGCCAACATCAGAGGATCTTTAAAGGCGATCATCAACCCTAACTATGATGGAACAGCCATTTACCGCTTCAATAAGGAAGTGCTGTCCTGCCTGAACAGGGCCAAAAATGCAGCAGATCAGACTTACCATTTTACACCAGACAGCTTTGAAACTTTAGCAGGGTTTGAATTCAATATAGATTCGCCAATGCGCTACCAGTTTCTGGCCAAACCGGTTATGAACATTAGCGAGACGCTGCTTCAGGTTAATTTCCCTGAAATGACCATACCGGCAGAACTGCGGTTTCCAAAAGAAATTCAGGACTGTAAAATTCTCATCAACACGGTGATGGTCGATTTGAAAAACGGCGAAATCAAAGCCTGCGACCCTCCGCAGTCACTTGATGTAAGTTATTCTTTTCCTTCCAGCGTGATTCCTGCGCATACCTTTAATTTTGACATCGTTCCTGGAATGCTTTGCGTTGTCGGCTTTTCACTGCAGTACTTTGAGGAAACCTTTGCGGGCAATTTCTATGTCAACAGCAAGAGCTTCAACCCATCGGCCATACTATATGCCCGGATAGCACCAGGCGAAAACACCCTTCCATCTGCATTGTAAAAATTAAAAATAATTACATTTGCTGTATGAGAATGACCGTAATGTTATAATATAAATTTTCAAGTCTTACGAAGACAGGTGTCCCGAATGGGGCACTAACTCTTTTATTGTCTGAACTTTTATATTAAATATTATGCACAACATCTTAAGTCCACAACAAATACAGTCATTTATTACCGACGGCTTTGTCCGTATCAACAATGCTTTTTCCGCTGATCTCGCAAGCCAGGCAAGAAATATCCTTTGGAAAGATATTCCCGCCGATCCCAACGACAGCACCACCTGGACCAGGCCGGTAGTCTGGTTGGGTATGTATGCCCAGGAGCCGTTTGTTAAGGCTGCAAATACCAGTATACTCCATAGCGCATTTGATCAGTTAGTTGGTAAAGATAAATGGATACCTTGCATGAGCATGGGAGCCTTTCCTGTTCGTTTCCCATCGGAGACAGATGCTGGTGATACCGGCTGGCACGTAGATGCTGGTTTTCCCGGCGATGATCCAAATGATTTTTTTTCTTACCGCATCAATGTCCATTCCAAAGGCCGGGGTCTTTTGATGTTGTTTCTCTTTTCGGATGTCAGTGAGCAGGATGCACCGACCAGAATCCTGAAAGGCTCACATCTTGATGTTGCCAGATTGCTGGAACCGGAAGGCGAAGCGGGTCTTTCGTTTACGGAACTGGCCATGAAGCTACCGGAATTACCAGAAAGAGCCGAAACACTGGCCGTCGGAAAGGCGGGCACGGTATATCTTTGTCATCCATTCCTGGTTCATGCTGCGCAGCTGCATCGTGGCAGGGTGCCTAAGTTTATGGCACAGCCACCGCTGTTCACCAGGCAGGGGTTTGACATTCATGGCACCGGATCGTGTAGTCCGGTTGAGCAGGCCATCAAAAATGCAATAGGCTTGCCTTGAGTTTAAATAATCAGATCTCTGGCCAGGCTATGGCTTCGCCAGAGATCTTTCAGAACCTTTTTAAGCCGCTATCTTAGATTTATGATGAGCAATGACAAAGATATTGAAAATAGAATAGCCAGCATCGAAGGGTTAAGAGCAATGACTGTCAATGAAAGGCTTTATCTTAATGGCCTGATAAAATATGTTGGGAGAAAATGTATCATCAGTATTATGTTAACGCACTACGATTTAAACGAAGCAAATTAACTCTACATTTGACATTTAACGATTTTGGTTTAAACCAAAATTTACTTAAATTTGTTAAGCTATTACCAATCACATGAGCAATAAGGAAAGTCAAAAACTGATAGAGCTGGCAAAAAAAACCCGCGACACCAACTCCTCTAAACAAGAGGCGATGGCAAGGCTGGTTAGCGCCGGTATTGTGGACAAAACGGGAAATTACAGCAAACACTATCCAACTCTGGCGTCCTTTTCCAAACGCAAATAAGTGTATAACCAGCGGCCAAACCTGATCATTGGCTTTCACGGATGCGACGAAAGTACCCGGGAACAACTTCTTTTAAACCCTAATAAATACAAAGCCAGCAAAGAAAAACACGACTGGCTGGGTCATGGCATTTACTTCTGGGAAAACAACTACGAGCGGGCCCTGGAATGGGCAAAAGATAAAAAGCAAAGGGGCACATTAAAAAATCCCGCGGTGGTTGGCGCCGTCATACAACTGGGAAACTGCTGCGACCTCACTGACAAAGCCTCCATCGATATCGTCAAATCCTACCATAAAACCATGGCCAAAGATTTCAGCGATGCCGGACTGCCTCTGCCGGTGAATAAAGACATCAAAGCAGACAAACATAAAGACATGCTGCTCAGAGAGCTCGATTGCAGTGTACTGGAATACATGCACCACCAAATTCTCACTGCCTACAAAGCTGATATGGCTGACCATGGCCATAGCG
>Ga0215277_1333_pt1 | contig 4445 bp, 4 predicted proteins | sample ZER3_50Endo4_M4_FD_182619 | JGI IMG/M metagenome (GOLD analysis project Ga0215277, IMG submission 182619) | Enriched cells of freshwater protists from Biology Centre CAS, Ceske Budejovice, Czech Republic - ZER3_50Endo4_M4 | ecosystem: Environmental > Aquatic > Freshwater > Unclassified ... | reverse complement strand
TGTCATTCCTATGGCTGAGGAAGAAATCAGCTCCCGGCCCCTCAATTGTACCGAATAGCTTATACTGTCCTTCAGATCAACCCCGATGCTCAGCCTGTCATCCGGTGATTTCAAAACATATTGCTGAGCATAACCCCTCATAAAGGGTATACCGAGCAGACATAAAATGATCAATTTAAATTTCATATATCCTGATATTTGTGTGTGCTGGTTGTTGCGGTACCAAATTTAAATATGATACTCTGCCGGAATATTTCCCCCGGACTTAAAATCACTGAAGGGAACAATGGCTGATTCGGACTATCCGGAAAGTACTGGCACTCCAGGCACAATCCGTCAAAGGGCTGGTACCGTTCCCCGCCATGCCCCGCATGAAGACTGCTTAGAAAATCTCCGGTATAGAGCATCAGACCCGGATAAGAAGTAGAAACTTCCATTATCCTTCCTGTTTTTTCCTCCTGCAGTACAGCCGCAGGTATCAGAACTTTTTCCCCGTCTTTTAACACATAACAAACGTTCAGGCCTCTAATGCCTTCCCCGGTTATCTTCATCTTTTCTCTGATCAGGCTCTGGCTGAATTTCAACTCACCAGCAGGCACTATACAGCCCGTCGGGATATAATTTGTTCCGGCTTCCAGCAGGTCATCCGCAAAGATCGTTAAACGGTGATCAAAGATCTTTTCTGCAGACCCGGATAAATTGAAATAAGCATGATTGGTAAAATTAGCGATCGTCCTGCGGTCACAATCCGCAGTATAATCCATAACCAGATGGTTGTCTTCTGTCCATTGATAAGTCACCTTAAGGTTTAAATTGCCGGGATAACCACCCTCACCATCTGCACTCAGCAAACTAAAAACCAGCTGGTCTCCATTAATCTCCGCATCAAAGACCCGGTTATGAAATCCACTATAGCCCCCGTGATTGGAATTGCCATTGTCATTGTCTTCCAGATCATACCTGACCTCATCCAGTTCAAATCCTGATCCTGCGATTCTGTTGGCAAATCGTCCGATCGTTGCACCTATATAAGCAGTATCGTCTATATACCCCTGTAAACCGGGATAACCCAATACCACATTATCCAGTATGCCATTTTGATCAGCAACATACACCGCAACCAGGACTGATCCATAGTTACTCAGCTGCACATAAGCACCGGAGCTGTTCCTCAGTGTGAACAAAAATACCTCCCTGTTATTGTGCACACCCCAGTGCTGTTCTGAAATTTCACCCATACCTGCGTTTTGATCTATATTGGTAAAGTAAACTTATGGGGAAAGTCCAGCGATTCAAATGGATAAACATCAAAAAAGAATGGACAATACAATCATCCATCTTTCATTTTTATATATTTGGCCTATCTTTAAAACCCTGGATTTTATCAACGAATGAAGCAGAGCGGCGAGCAAAAGAAGCGTATAAAAGAAGGTTTCCTCGGACAGCGGATCATTGTACTTCCTCCGCACATCAAGAGGAAGCTTACGGGCAATACCCTGATCCGCAACTTTTACCCGACGGCTATCGGTCATTACCCCAAAGCCATTAATCACTATATAGAAAGGAAAGCAGGGGCCGCACAGTATATCCTGATCTATTGTACCGAAGGCGGAGGATACATCTATGTCAATGACGTTCAGTACGAACTGCAGCCCAATACTTATTTCATCATCCCCAGAAACACCGCACACCGCTACCACAGCCAGGACAGCAGTCCATGGAGCATTTACTGGGTACATTTTACAGGGGATGCATCCGACAAGATCTATGAACGTTTCCTGGATGGTGCTGAGCCTGTCACAAAACACATTCCTTATGATGAAAACAGGATCAAACTCTTTGAGCAGATCTATGCTATAGTAGAGCATAGTTTCCAGGAAAAAGAGATGGAGATTATGAGCATCAGCCTGCTTCATTTTATATCTGCAATGGTCTATTATAAAGAAGCGAATCCTGCGGTCTACAACACTGACTCTATCAGCAGCTCCATCCTGTTCATGAAGCAAAACATCAATGAGAAATTTACCATAGAAGAACTGGCCCTGCAGCAGAACATTTCGGTATCGCATTACTCCAGATCTTTCAAGCGAAAAACAGGCTCCTCACCCATCAATTATTTCAATCAGCTCAAAGTCCATAAGTCCTGCCAGCATCTGTATTTTACCGACCGCAGCATTAAGGAAATCGCAGCAGAACTGGGCTTTGATGACCAGTACTATTTCTCCAGGCTGTTCAGCAGCGTCATGAACGTATCACCTACAAAATACAGAAAACAACACAAGACCAAAGTGTGATGCAGTACATGTCCGTTACTGTGCATTTTATGTTCATATCCGGACACATCGTTCAGTCTTTTTTAGGGTTAAACGGCTTTAAAACCATTTTTGACGGCTGGCACTTGATTTGGACATCGGGTAAAAAATAAAACACCAAGGTTAAGCACTACTTCCTGTTGATCCTCAGAAATTTCAAAAGGCACAAAAGTTCCTTTCTGATCAATCTTATCGGGCTGGGCAGCGGCCTGACCTGTGCCATACTGATCTACCTCTGGATCGGCAGTGAATTGCAGATGGACAATTTCCACAAGCAGAAGATCTACCAGATCATGCAGAATGAACACCTGAGCGATGCAGTGAATACCATTGAAGGAACGCCCGGTGTTTTAGCCGAAGCGCTGGCTGAAGAATTTCCGGAAGTAAAACATGCAGTTACCACCTCACCCGGTTTTTGGCTTGGCCATAGCAAGGTAGGCAACTCCGAACATCCCAATATCGCAGCGGCAGGTAAATTTGCAGGACCGGATTTTTTTAAAGTTTTTTCTTACCCCCTGCTCTATGGCGATTCCAACAAAGTACTGACCGGTACAAAAACCGCTGTGATCTCAGAAACACTGGCCAAAAAGCTCTTCAAAACCACAGATGTGGTTGGCAGGTCAATGGTATGGGGCAATCCTGAAATGCAGATCGAAAATCAGGCACAAATCTCCGGCGTATACAAAGATATTCCCGCACAATCTTCAGATCAGTTTGACTTTCTCATTTCTTCTGATGTGTTACTGGATGCCGGCAATTCGACCTACAGGAAATGGACAAACTATGGCCCTGCTACCTATATCGTACTCCGGGATGATAAAGATCTGTCTCTGTTTAATACCAAGATCAAAAACTTCCTGAAGACCAAAAAAGTTGACAACTATACCTTGTTTGCAAGACCTTATGCAGATGCTTACTTGTATAACCAAACAGAAAACGGAAAAGTAACCGGAGGCAGGATCGACTATGTAAAACTCTTTGCATTTACCGCAGTTCTGATCCTGCTGATCGCCTGTATCAATTTCACCAACCTGTCAACAGCCAGCGGTTCCAGAAGACTGAAAGAGATTGGCATCAAAAAAGTACTCGGTGTACACCGCTCCAGCCTGATCCTGCACTACCTCGCAGAATCTGTTTTACTGAGTTTCTTTGCGCTGCTCATTTCCCTGCTGGCGGTAGAACTGATTCTGCCAGGCTTCAACCGCATTACCGGAAAAGACCTGATCCTGCACCTGAACAGCTCCCTCAATCTTATACTGGTAGCCCTCACCCTATTTACCGGCCTGCTGGCGGGAATTTACCCGGCCATATACCTTTCCGGCCTGAAACCTGTTACTGCACTGAAAGGCAAACTGCAGTTTAGCACAGCAGCTTTATGGATGCGTCAGGGATTGGTGGTATTTCAGTTTGTATTTTCAGGCATCCTGATCATCGGCGTACTGGTCGTCTATAAACAGGTACAATATGTACAGACCAAAAGCCAGGGATTTCAGAAAGAAAATGTAGTCTATTTTGAGACAGAAGGCAAAATGAAGAGCAACCCGCTCTTTACAGTCGATGCCATCAGGCAGATGGATGGAGTGGCCAATGCCGCGTCGATCAACCGGGAACTGCTCGGCGACCTGCGGTATACCACCGGTTCATTCAACTGGGAGGGCCGGAATCAGAAAGAAGAGATCAGGTTTCAAACTGCGGATGTTACACCCGGACTCATCGAAACCCTGGGTATGAAAATGACTGCCGGACGGAGCTTTCTCCCCAAAATATGGTGCCGACAGCATGAATGTGATTATTAATGAAGCCGGCATCAAAGCCATGCGTCTTAAAGACCCTGTAGGCAAAACCTTTAACCTTTGGGGCACAGATATGCAGATCATTGGTGTCATTGGAGACTTTCATTTTGAATCGATGCACAAGAAAGTAGGCCCCATGTTTATCCGTTATAAGCCATCCAGTGTCAACAGGATCATGGTACGGATAGAGTCTGGCAAAATGAATAATGTGATCGAAGAACTGAAACAATTCCACAGCCAGTACAACCCCGGCTATAACTTTGATTACAAATTCCTGGACCGCGACTTTCAGATGCAATACCTCTCAGAAAGCCGTATGGCAGTTTTATCCAGGTATTTC
>Ga0215277_1319_pt1 | contig 4990 bp, 3 predicted proteins | sample ZER3_50Endo4_M4_FD_182619 | JGI IMG/M metagenome (GOLD analysis project Ga0215277, IMG submission 182619) | Enriched cells of freshwater protists from Biology Centre CAS, Ceske Budejovice, Czech Republic - ZER3_50Endo4_M4 | ecosystem: Environmental > Aquatic > Freshwater > Unclassified ... | reverse complement strand
TCTTTCAGGCCTTTAGCGTTGTCTATCAGTGAGTTTTGATATGCAACAGTAGCAGGGATGATCATGGTGTTAGCCACTTCGCCAATAACTCTGGCTTCTATCTGAAGTTTTTTGAAGTAGTTTTCCAGTAAGATCTCATGACGGGCGTGAAGCTCACGTTTGCTGAAGATATTGGTTTTGGTAAACAGTTCAGTAGATTTTTCACTTACATAAGCATCAAGGGCAACAGGAGTGGTTTTGATGTTAGAAAGACCGCGTTTTTCAGCCTCATCTGCCCATTCCTGGCTATAGCCATTTCCTTCGAAACGGATATCTTTAGATTCTTTGATGTATTTTTTGATGATGGTCAGTAAAGCGATGTCTTTTTTCTCGCCTTTTTTGATCAGTTTATCTACGTCAACCTTAAACTTAGTCAGCTGATCGGCTACGATTGCGTTCAACACAGTCATAGGAGCTGAAGAGTTGGCTGAAGAACCTACCGCTCTCAACTCAAACTTGTTACCGGTGAAGGCAAAAGGTGAAGTACGGTTACGGTCAGTATTGTCAAGCAGGATTTGCGGAATTTTAGGGATACCTAACCACAAAGCATTGTCTTCTTTAATTTTTTTGCTGATGCGTGAGTGCTCGATCTCATCAAGTACCTCGTTCAGTTGCTGACCAAGGAAGATAGAGATGATCGCAGGAGGAGCCTCGTTAGCACCAAGACGGTGATCGTTGCTCACAGAAGCGATAGAAGCTCTCAACAAGTCTGCATGTTCGTGTACAGCTTTAACTGTGTTCACGAAGAACGTTAAGAACATCAGGTTATTTTTAGGCGTTTTGCCCGGAGCCAATAGGTTTTTACCAGTATCAGTGATCAGAGACCAGTTGTTGTGCTTGCCTGATCCGTTGATGCCTGCATATGGTTTCTCATGCAATAATACTTTGAAGTTGTGTCTCAAAGCAACTTTCTCCATCAAATCCATCAACAATTGGTTGTGGTCGATCGCTAAGTTGATTTCTTCATAAATAGGAGCACACTCAAACTGAGAAGGCGCAACCTCATTGTGACGGGTTTTCAAAGGAATACCCAATTTTAAAGCCTCATTTTCAAAATCAACCATGTAAGTGAATACACGCTCAGGGATAGATCCGAAATAGTGATCTTCCAGTTGCTGTCCTTTGGCAGACATATGACCGAACAAAGCGCGGCCGGTCAAAGCCAGGTCAGGACGTGCATTATGCAAAGCCAGGTCAACCAGGAAATATTCCTGCTCGATACCTAAAGATGCGTTTACTTTAGTGATGCTTTTATCGAAATACTGGCAAACGTCAACAGCAGCTTTATCCATTGCAGCAAGTGCTTTCAATAGAGGAGCTTTGTAGTCAAGCGCTTCGCCTGTGTAAGAAACAAATACTGTAGGAATACAAAGTGTTTTACCAGCTTTGCTTTCCATAATGAAAGCAGGAGAAGAAGGATCCCATGCAGTATAACCACGTGCCTCGAAAGTATTACGAATACCGCCGTTAGGGAAACTTGAAGCATCAGGCTCTTGCTGAACAAGTGCACTGCCTGCAAATTTCTCGATAGGACCGTCATTACTAGGCTCAAAGAACGAATCATGCTTTTCAGCAGTTGTACCAGTTAATGGCTGAAACCAGTGCGTGTAGTGTGTTGCACCTTTACCCATTGCCCAGGCTTTCATTGCCGTAGCGATCTGGTTAGCATCTTCATGATTGATTAGTTCGCCCTGGTCAATGGCTGAAACAAGTTTCTCATAAACTTCTTTCGATAAGAAATCTTTCATTTTTTTCTTATCAAAAACATTCATTCCAAAAAACTCAGAAATTCTAGTCGACGGAGCCTTTACCTCTGGTGAAACTCTCGATTGAGCCTCTTTTAATGCAATTGTTCTTAAGCTTTTCATTTATTTGTTTAAAATTTCATCAAAAATAGAATATTTTTTAAATAATTCTCTCTAATTGTTTGTAAAAATACGAATGTCAGCAAATAATGCAATTATTTTCTCTGTTTTTTCTGTTTTTTTATTGAATTGTACCGTGAATAAGACATTCGTATGATTTTCGATTTTACCCTATTATTTTACCATATTTGTTTTACAATTAAATTTTAAAAACCATTATAAGTAATTATGAGCAATAATTCAGAAAATAAGGGATATACCATACCCTTTATCAGTCTCACTACATTGTTTTTTATGTGGGGTTTTCTAACCTGTATGAACGATGTCCTCATCCCTCACCTTAAAGAATTATTTCAGCTGAGCTATTTACAGTCGATGCTGGTACAGTTTGCCTTTTTCGGAGCTTATTTCATAGGATCGCTTCTTTATTTTGTGATTTCTTATTTTAAAGGTGACCCGATCAATAAAATCGGTTATAAAAATGGAATGTTACTGGGACTGATCATTGCCTCAGTTGGTTGTTTTCTGTTCTTCCCGGCCGCCAGATATTCCGTATATGGATTATTTCTGAGTGCGTTATTTATCATGGGCCTCGGTTTCACTTTATTGCAAATTGCCGCTAATCCTTATGTTTCTCTGTTGGGTAAACCTGAAGGGGCTTCAAGCAGACTGAATCTTGCTCAGGCATTCAATTCATTGGGAACTACTATTGCACCGATCATCGGGGGATTCCTGATTTTTGAATTCTTTGCGGTAAACGGAAAGATTACTGCTGCTGCTACTGAAATTCCTTATATTATTTTTACAGGTGTATTCCTTTTGCTTGCTTTTCTATTATGGAGAATCAAACTTCCTGATTTTCGTTCTGAGGAAACTGCTGAAAAAGGCTTGGGTGCATTGCAGTTTCCGCAACTTAAGCTCGGTATCTTTGCGATATTCTTTTACGTTGGAGGTGAGGTTTGTATAGGCAGCTTTATCATCAACTACCTTGCCCTCCCTGATATTATGGGATTGCCGGAGGCAGTAAGTAAAAATTATCTTGCGCTTTACATTCTGAAATGATCCCGGCACCCCTTTCGTCATCGCCAACCAAACCAAGACCATATACCGGAAAGTCAGCATTTAGCTTGATCAATCCCTTCGAAATATTATATGCAGACCCTCCGTTGCTGCTATATTCTGTCAAAATATTTACCAGCTTTTCCTCTTCAGGAAAAGCATCTATTACCTTGACCTGGTCTATAATCCAGTTGCCACCTACCAATATTCCGTTTTTCATACCGGCACATTTTTATAATCTATTGTTTCCAGACTTTGATTTTTGAATGACCTAAGCGCAGCTTCAAATATCTGATGGCTTTCCAGGGCTTCCTGGGGTGTTACACAGCCAAATCTTTCGCCCAAAACACCTTCTCTTTCAGCAATATATGCTGCAAGCATCTGCATAAAACAATCAGGGAATCCAGGTTCGAAGATCCCCCCTGTTATAGTTGTAAACGGCATTCCTTTAAATCCAAGATCCGTTCTCTGCCACCATTGTTCCTCCGCTGTCCTGAAAGTCCATAAGGTTTTGACATCCTTAGTACTGTACTTCACCCCTCCTTCTGTTCCCAATACCTCAATATACCAGGTATTTGTCTCACCCGGTGCTATCCTCTTCATTTCAAGTGTCATCGGGACCATGCTATTTTCTATATTTACTTCCGTGTGTAAGGTCGCATTGTTCCAGGTATCACATTCGGCTACTCCTCCATTTCCATCTGGCCGTTCAGTGATTATTTTTTGCAGCTGCGCATAAACACGTTCAGGTTTCCAGCCCAACCTCAGAGGAAGATGTAAAACATGCATCCCAAGATCTCCCATTACCCCAATTTCACCACAAAATTGCTGTTGCCTTTTCCAGTTTATTGGTTTTGAGCGGTCAAGATCACTTGAATGCAGAAAACCCGCCTTAATTTCGATGATCTGACCCAAGCGCCCCGAACGAACTTCTTTCAATACCCTTTGCGGACCAGGCAGGAATGGCATTTCTGAACTGCAACGTACAAACCGGCCCTGTTTAACTGCTTCGTCTTTTATATTCTGCGCCGCTTCCAGGTTAATCCCGAAGGGTTTCTCTGCAAGCAGATCCTTTCCCGCAGCTAAAACCTCCAGGTAATATTTTTCATGCAAATTATGTGGCAACGCAACATACACGACATCAATCTCAGCCAAAGCCAATAACTCCCTGTAATCTGTAGTGAATAGTTCTACCGTAGGCACATTACGATACCAGGATAATACTTCAGGATTAAGATCACAAACGGCTTTTAAATTTACACCTACACTGATGTCTGTTAGCGCAAACCAACGTGCAAAGGAACTTGCAGCTTCTTTACCCATCAACCCGCCACCTATAATTCCCACATTTACTTTTTTCATATGCATTTCATATTTATATTATGTTCAGCAACCAGTATAAAAACGGATTGCGCCTTTATTGACACCTCAATCCAAACATAAATATTTCTACTTGTATATACAAGTAGAAATAAAACTTTCTGTAAAAAAAAAGTTCCTTTGTATACTTTGATACAAAGGAACTCTCATCAGGTCATTTTACAAACAACCCTTAAAACATATTAATGTCCGCCTGCGATCTGTTCGGCTTTCACCTGCCCAAGCTTGGCAGAACAATAGAAACCGAAAAAAGCAATGTACAAATAGCAAAATACCGGCACAAAGAAAGAATGCTGAATACCCCATGCATCAGCCAGAGCACCCTGTACCAATGGCAGCAAGGCACCACCAAGAATAGCCATAACCAGCAGAGAAGAGCCCTGACTGGTATACTTACCAAGACCGTGAATAGAAAGGGTAAAAATATTTGACCACATGATAGAATTGAAGAGACCTACACCAAGTATCGTCCACATCGATGTAGAACCGGAAGAAAATACACTGAACAAGATCAAACCTCCGCTAATCAGCGCAAAAATAGACAGTGTTCTGGCAGGCGCAGCCTTACCGATAAAGAAGCCGATCAGGTTAATCGCGATAAATATCAGGAAGGTTGAAATTTGCGCAAAAGTAAGGTCCACGATGAA
>Ga0215277_1318_pt1 | contig 5013 bp, 6 predicted proteins | sample ZER3_50Endo4_M4_FD_182619 | JGI IMG/M metagenome (GOLD analysis project Ga0215277, IMG submission 182619) | Enriched cells of freshwater protists from Biology Centre CAS, Ceske Budejovice, Czech Republic - ZER3_50Endo4_M4 | ecosystem: Environmental > Aquatic > Freshwater > Unclassified ... | reverse complement strand
AAAAAGAACCGATATAAAGCATCGATTATATAATATTAAAATATACGATGAAGAGTTTGATCCTGGCTCAGGATGAACGCTAGCGGCAGGCTTAACACATGCAAGTCGAGGGGTAGAAGTCTTCGGGCTTTGAGACCGGCGCACGGGTGCGTAACGCGTATGCAATCTGCCTTTCACAGAGGGATAGCCCAGAGAAATTTGGATTAATACCTCATAGCATTGGAGAAGGGCATCCTTTTCCAATTAAAGTCACAACGGTGAAAGATGAGCATGCGTCCCATTAGCTAGTTGGTAAGGTAACGGCTTACCAAGGCGACGATGGGTAGGGGTCCTGAGAGGGAGATCCCCCACACTGGTACTGAGACACGGACCAGACTCCTACGGGAGGCAGCAGTGAGGAATATTGGTCAATGGGCGCAAGCCTGAACCAGCCATGCCGCGTGCAGGATGACGGTCCTATGGATTGTAAACTGCTTTTGTACGAGAAGAAACACTCCTTCGTGAAGGAGCTTGACGGTATCGTAAGAATAAGGATCGGCTAACTCCGTGCCAGCAGCCGCGGTAATACGGAGGATCCAAGCGTTATCCGGAATCATTGGGTTTAAAGGGTCCGTAGGCGGTCTTGTAAGTCAGTGGTGAAAGCCCATCGCTCAACGGTGGAACGGCCATTGATACTGCAGGACTTGAATTATTGGGAAGTAACTAGAATATGTAGTGTAGCGGTGAAATGCTTAGAGATTACATGGAATACCAATTGCGAAGGCAGGTTACTACCAATTGATTGACGCTGATGGACGAAAGCGTGGGTAGCGAACAGGATTAGATACCCTGGTAGTCCACGCCGTAAACGATGGATACTAGCTGTTGGGCGCAAGCTCAGTGGCTAAGCGAAAGTGATAAGTATCCCACCTGGGGAGTACGAACGCAAGTTTGAAACTCAAAGGAATTGACGGGGGCCCGCACAAGCGGTGGAGCATGTGGTTTAATTCGATGATACGCGAGGAACCTTACCAAGGCTTAAATGCAGACTGACCGATTTGGAAACAGATCTTTCGCAAGACAGTTTACAAGGTGCTGCATGGTTGTCGTCAGCTCGTGCCGTGAGGTGTCAGGTTAAGTCCTATAACGAGCGCAACCCCTGTTGTTAGTTGCCAGCGAGTCATGTCGGGAACTCTAACAAGACTGCCAGTGCAAACTGTGAGGAAGGTGGGGATGACGTCAAATCATCACGGCCCTTACGCCTTGGGCTACACACGTGCTACAATGGCCGGTACAGAGAGCAGCCACCTCGCGAGGGGGAGCGAATCTATAAAGCCGGTCACAGTTCGGATCGGAGTCTGCAACTCGACTCCGTGAAGCTGGAATCGCTAGTAATCGGATATCAGCCATGATCCGGTGAATACGTTCCCGGGCCTTGTACACACCGCCCGTCAAGCCATGGAAGCTGGGGGTGCCTGAAGTCGGTGACCGCAAGGAGCTGCCTAGGGTAAAACTGGTAACTAGGGCTAAGTCGTAACAAGGTAGCCGTACCGGAAGGTGCGGCTGGAACACCTCCTTTCTAGAGCCCTTGTGTTAGCCGAAAGGCACGCATGGGAAATAAGATGCCTATAAAGGTTTTGGATCTTGAAATTGTATTGCTCTTGCTGTTAATTTAAAAAAAAATGATAAGGAATTAAGAAGACAGAGTCTCGTAGCTCAGCTGGTTAGAGTACTACACTGATAATGTAGGGGTCGGCAGTTCGAGTCTGCCCGGGACTACTAAAATCTTAAAACCGAAAAGGAAATTCTGGAAGCTGGGATTCACCAAGGAAATTAGAGAAGAATTAGAAATCTAAAATCTGAATTCTGCAATCTGAGATTGAAAAATGGGGGATTAGCTCAGCTGGCTAGAGCGCCTGCCTTGCACGCAGGAGGTCAACGGTTCGACTCCGTTATTCTCCACAGGTCCTAAGGGGCAAAAGTTCATTGACATATTGAGATAAGAAAATAATAAGAAAGTAGAAAGCGTTTTTCTGCGGCGCAAGCCGGGGAAAAACAAAACAAAACGGTCATAATTGATTTTATGATTGGTGCAATAAGCAAAATAAGGGCGCATGGGGGATGCCTAGGCTCTCAGAGGCGATGAAGGACGTGATAAGCTGCGAAAAGCTGCGGGGACGGGCACACACCGATCGATCCGCAGGTATCCGAATGGGGCAACCCGCTATATTGAAGATATAGCACACCGATAGGTGGGCAAACCCGCTGAACTGAAACATCTAAGTAGGCGGAGGAGAAGAAAACAAAAGTGATTCCGTAAGTAGTGGCGAGCGAACGCGGATTAGCCCAAACCAGCATTGTTACGGCCTTGCTGGGGTTGTAGGACCGCGACATTTCATGCATGAAGAACCGGAAGCTGCTGGAAAGCGGCGCCATAGAGGGTGATAGCCCCGTATGGGTAATGAGTGTAATGGATAGCGGTATCCTGAGTAGGGCGGGGCACGTGAAACCCTGTCTGAATTTGGCGGGACCATCCGCTAAGGCTAAATACTCCTGAGAGACCGATAGTGAACCAGTACCGTGAGGGAAAGGTGAAAAGAACCGTGAATAACGGAGTGAAATAGATCCTGAAACCATGCGCTTACAAGCGGTCGGAGCCCCTTCGTGGGGTGACGGCGTGCCTTTTGCATAATGAGCCTACGAGTTAACGCTGCTGGCAAGGATAAGTGGTTAAGCCATGGATCCGCAGCGAAAGCGAGTCTGAATAGGGCGCTTTAGTCAGTAGTGTTAGACGCGAAACCGTGTGATCTACCCATGGGCAGGTTGAAGCTGTGGTAACACACAGTGGAGGACCGAACCGGTTGACGTTGAAAAGTCTTCGGATGACCTGTGGGTAGGGGTGAAAGGCCAATCAAACTCGGAAATAGCTCGTACTCCCCGAAATGCATTTAGGTGCAGCGCTGGCGATAGTTATATAGAGGTAGAGCTACTGATTGGATGCGGGGGCTTCACCGCCTACCAATTCCTGACAAACTCCGAATGCTATATAATGTTTCCCAGCAGTGAGGGCTTGGGTGCTAAGGTCCAAGTCCGAGAGGGAAAGAACCCAGACCATCAGCTAAGGTCCCCAAATATATGCTAAGTTGAAAGAACGAGGTTTGTCTGCCCAGACAGCTAGGATGTTGGCTTGGAAGCAGCCATTCATTTAAAGAGTGCGTAACAGCTCACTAGTCGAGCGGACGAGCATGGATAATAATCGGGCATAAGCATATTACCGAAGCTATGGATTTTGCAGCAATGCAAAGTGGTAGGGGAGCATTCTGACAGGGCTGAAGGTGTATCGTAAGGTATGCTGGACCGGTCAGAAAAGAAAATGTAGGCATAAGTAACGATAATGCGGGCGAGAAACCCGCACACCGAAAAACTAAGGTTTCCACAGCTATGCTAATCAGCTGTGGGTTAGTCTGGACCTAAGGCGAACCCGAAAGGGACAGTCGATGGCCAACGGGTTAATATTCCCGTACTTCTTATTGCTGTGATGGGGTGACGGAGTGATGAAAGCGCCGCGAACTGACGGAATAGTTCGTTAAAGCACCTAGCTATAGGCTCTATAGGCAAATCCGTAGAGCTTGGCGAAATGCGATAGTACTCGGAGTCTTCGGACAAAGAGATAGTGCGCCTAAGGGCTTCCAAGAAAAACCTCTAAACTTCAGGCAATAAGAACCAGTACCGTAAACCGACACAGGTAGTTGAGGAGAGAATCCTAAGGTGCTCGAGAGATTCATGGCTAAGGAATTAGGCAAAATAGACCTGTAACTTCGGGAGAAAGGTCGCCAGCAGCAATGCTGGCCGCAGTGAAGAGGTCCAGGCGACTGTTTATCAAAAACACAGGGCTCTGCAAAATCGTAAGATGAAGTATAGGGCCTGACACCTGCCCGGTGCTGGAAGGTTAAGAGGAGATGTTATCTTCGGAGAAGCATTGAATTGAAGCCCCAGTAAACGGCGGCCGTAACTATAACGGTCCTAAGGTAGCGAAATTCCTTGTCGGGTAAGTTCCGACCTGCACGAATGGTGTAACGATCTGGACACTGTCTCAGCCATGAGCTCGGTGAAATTGTAGTAACGGTGAAGATGCCGTTTACCCGCAGTGGGACGAAAAGACCCTGTGCACCTTTACTATAGCTTAGTATTGACCTTGGATAAATGATGTGTAGGATAGGTTGGAGACTATGAAGCGGCGTCGCCAGGCGTTGTGGAGTCATTGTTGAAATACAACCCTTTGTTTATCTGAGGCCTAACTCTTCTGAGAAGAGGACAGTGCTTGGTGGGTAGTTTGACTGGGGTGGTCGCCTCCAAAAGAGTAACGGAGGCTTCTAAAGGTTCCCTCAGTACGCTTGGTAACCGTGCGTAGAGTGCAATGGCATAAGGGAGCTTGACTGAGAGACATACAGGTCGATCAGGTACGAAAGTAGAGCATAGTGATCCGGTGGTTCCGCATGGAAGGGCCATCGCTCAAAGGATAAAAGGTACGCCGGGGATAACAGGCTGATCTCCCCCAAGAGCTCATATCGACGGGGGGGTTTGGCACCTCGATGTCGGCTCGTCACATCCTGGGGCTGGAGAAGGTCCCAAGGGTTGGGCTGTTCGCCCATTAAAGTGGCACGCGAGCTGGGTTCAGAACGTCGTGAGACAGTTCGGTCTCTATCTACTGCGGGCGTTAGAAATTTGAGTGGATCTGATTCTAGTACGAGAGGACCGAATTGGACAAACCTCTAGTGTATCTGTTGTCCCGCCAGGGGCACCGCAGAGTAGCTACGTTTGGAAGGGATAAGCGCTGAAAGCATATAAGCGCGAAACCCACCACAAGATGAGATTTCTTTTAAGGATCGTGGAAGATGACCACGTTGATAGGCTACAGATGTAAAGGCAGTAATGTCATAGTCGAGTAGTACTAATAATCCGTAAGCTTATGCACGACTTTTCCCGGGCCGCAAGGCTCGGGAGGAAACTTTCTAAAAAAGCTTGTTTGTTTCT
>Ga0215277_1305_pt1 | contig 5429 bp, 5 predicted proteins | sample ZER3_50Endo4_M4_FD_182619 | JGI IMG/M metagenome (GOLD analysis project Ga0215277, IMG submission 182619) | Enriched cells of freshwater protists from Biology Centre CAS, Ceske Budejovice, Czech Republic - ZER3_50Endo4_M4 | ecosystem: Environmental > Aquatic > Freshwater > Unclassified ... | reverse complement strand
TCTGCCTACTAATTTACGGGCCGCCTCTACACGGGGGCCAAAGTTTGCATACACCTTTTTGATCATTTCTATATCAAAAGCCATTGATAATAAAGGTTAAAAGGGTAAGAATTTATAATTTGTAGCGAATTTACAAAAAAAAACAGGCGTGGGTCATCATCTGTAGATCATTATATTATTTATACCTATTCTAAATAATTCAGGAGCTTTTTCCTTGCCATCTTCTTATAACGGGCCTCTGCGTTCATAATTGAACAGAGCTGTACGTTTATGAACATGTCATTGGCTGGTATTGGTTTTAATGTATTGAAATACAGGATTTTAAGGTGATTTGTCTTTTTGGCCTTAGCTTAGCTAAAGGAATCGTGTCAAAGTGATACAAACTGATAACCAAGTTCCGTAAAATGCTTCAGCACCCCGGGTAGTGCATATTTTAAACGGTCATAGGCTTTTAAACTGTCATGAAATACGACAATGGAGCCTTTGCCTGTGTGTTTTATTACATTCCCAAGGCATTTTTCAGGGCTTAGGTTTACATCAAAATCTCCGCTCAATACATCCCACATAATGATCTGTGTATCGGGGTGCTGACGGTGGAGGCTGTTGATCTGTGATTTTTTTATCCTGCCGTAAGGCGGGCGAAATAAATGTGTTTTTGTTAGCTCCTGACACTTTTGAAAGTTTTTTAGGTATATTTCATCCGGCGTAATCCAGCCCTTCAAATGATTAAAGGTATGGTTTCCGATGGAGTGGCCTTCGTTCTTTATATTTTCAAATACATCAGGATGCTTGTAAATGTTATCTCCTATGCAAAAAAAAGTAGCTTTGGCACGATAAGCTTTTAAAGTTTTTAATACAAAGTCTGTAACATCCGGTATAGGTCCATCGTCAAAGGTTAAATAAATGACTTTATCGTTCCGGTTTTTATGCCAGGTAAGCGATGGATAATACCATTTTAAAAGCAATGGAGATTTGATCAGGTACATGTTCAAACTTAGATAAAAAATAGGTTTGTTGTACCCGAAAATTTACAAAACGAATAAGTTGTTTATGTTAATATTGTGAAATTTAAATTATGAAAAAAATTGTCCTTAACGGTCCAATATCAAAGCTTACCTTAATATTCTCTTTAACGTTCGTTGCCGGTTTTGTACAAAGCTCTTCAGCCCAGGAAATCATCACCATTCAGCAGGCCATTGAAGAAACCTTAAATAATAACCTGCAGGTGAAACAGGCTAAATTAAGTGAAAACTTGTCTGATGAGAACTTAAAGCAATCCAAAGCTGTATTGTTTCCTACCTTAAATGGTAATGGGAACTATAATATAAATTTTGGGCGTAGTGTCGATCCTTCAACCAATCAATTTAATAGTCAGAAATTTTCGTCATTTAACGGAGGACTTTCTACTAGTGTGGATGTGTTTCAGGGATTTCAGAAACTTAACCAGATTAAACAAAATAAATTACTTTTAGATGCGGATAAGAGCTATACGGAAAAAATCAAAAACGATTTAATTCTTCAGGTCATTACCTCCTATATGCAGATCTTATACAATAAGGATTTTCTGGTTGCTGCAAACCAACAGCTCACAGTAGCCCAGCAGCAGTTAAAGCAACAGCAGGAACTGCTTGATGTAGGTAATAAGACCCTCGCGGATCTTGCAGAATCTAAATCTCAGGTGGCTACCGCTGAACTGGATGTAACAACAGCTGAAAATGCACTGACAATTTCTTACCTGACACTTGCACAATTGATGGATATCCCTTCATCAACAAAATATGTAGTTAAGGCCCCTGATGTCTCCAGTTTCAGTGGTACTGCGGCAATATACAATCCTGAGGAAGTATACGGGGATGCGCTAAATCTTTTCCCTGACATCAAATTGGCGGCATTGCGCACAGATGCAGCAAAGAAAGCTGTTGATGTGGCAAAAGGAAGTTATTATCCAAGTCTGTCTTTTGGTGCGGGACTAAGTACTAATTACTCAAGTGGCAGAAAAACTGTTTTGGGACTTGTTCCGAATGGGTTTGATGAAGTAGGAAGAACTCAGATCGGCAATGAGGCTGTATTGGCGCCAAGATTCAACACGCTTACAGAAACCTACCGGTTCAAAGATCAGATCAAAGATAACTTCGGTCAATATGTAGGGGCGAGTCTTCAAATTCCAATCTTTAACGGTTTTAGGGCAAGGACAACTGTGAGGAGAGCAAAAATTACGCTACAGCAAAATCAAAATGACGAACAACTTGCAAAAAACAATTTAAACAAAGTAATCTACCAGGCGGTTGCAGATCTTAAAGCAGCACAAAGTACTTTTGAGTCTACTTCTAAAACATTTGCCGCACGTAAAGAATCGTTTTCTGTAATTGAACAGCGGTACAATGTCGGGCTTGTGAATGCACTGGATTACAGTACCTCGCAAACCAATAAGAACAAGGCAGAGATTGATATGATCAGGGCCAAATATGACTTGCTTTTTAAAGCAAAGGTCATTGATTATTACCTGGGTAAACAGATCGCCTTTTAAACAGATTAGCATAAAGACCATACATACTCATTAAAATAAAACAATAGATGAAACTGAAAACCATATTAATTATAGTAGGTGTTTTGATCGTACTGCTTGCAGTTGCAAAATTTACCGGCTTAATAGGCGGAGAAAAGACGGAGAAGGTAACGGTTGAGAAGGCTGCGGAACGAAACGTGATTGAAACGGTTACCGCAAGTGGAAAAATTCAACCTGAAACAGAAGTAAAACTCAGTTCTGAAGTATCTGGTGAGGTGACCGAACTATTGGTAAAAGAAGGGGATGTGGTAAAAAAAGGGCAGCTGCTGATCAAAGTGAGACCGGATGTATTAAAATCGGGTTATGACAGGGCTATTGCTTCCAACAGTTCGCAGAAGGCTAGTGTAGCCGGATCTATGCAGGTGCTGGAACAAAACAAGGCTAATTTTGTGAATGCAGAAGCGACCTATAAGCGTAATGTCGAGCTGTTCAACAGAAAAGTGATCTCAGCATCTGAATTTGACGCAGCCAAAGCAGCCTATCTGACAGCGAAGACCAACCTGGGCAGAGCCAAAGAAGACTATACTGCGGCTAAATTTCAATTGGCACAAACTGGTGCAAACGTACAGGAAGCAAGTGCCAACCTGGCAAAGGCAACCATTTTTGCGCCAGTGGATGGTGTGATTTCCAAACTTTCAGTTGAATTGGGGGACAGGATTTTAGGAACCGCTCAAATGGCCGGTCAGGAAATCATGCGTATTTCTAACCTGACTTCGATGGAAGTAAACGTTGATGTAAACGAAAATGACATCAACCGTGTGAATGTGAACGACAAGGCAGCGATTGAGGTAGATGCCTTTGCAGACAAGAAGTTCAAAGGAATCGTGACAGAGATCGCCAGTTCCTCTAAAGATGTCGGTACAGTAACCTCTACCGATCAGGTAACCAACTTCAATGTGAAAGTGCGTATCCTGGCAGAATCTTACAGCAATTTGAAGCAAGGTGCAAAAGACCTTCCTTCGCCCTTCAGGCCAGGATTGAGTGCCACAGTAGATATTGAAAGCGAATCGGTAAAAGGGTTGGCTGTCCCTATACAGTCTGTCTTTACAGGAGACAATAAAAGTGCAAAACCAGGTACAGAGGATAATAAAGACAATGGGGATCAGCAAAAATCGAGGCTCACTGATAAAACAGTTAAACAGTTTGTATACGTTTATGAGAATGGAACTGTGAAGAAAGCAGAGGTGACTACCGGCATTCAGAATGACCAGTATATCATCATCAAATCCGGCTTAAAAGCAAATCAGGAAATAGTAACCGGACCTTATTCTGCTATCCAGAATCGCCTGAAAGACGGGGCTAAAGTAGAAAAAACCACTAAGGATCAATTGTTTGCTACCCCCAAATAAAAAGTAAAGAGATTCAGTCATTTTAAATAAGTAAATTGCCCCGGTTTAAAACAAAAAACCGGGGTTTTTTATTTATTTGCTATGGTACCTAAAATTGCAATGATAGGAGGTGGTAGCTGGGCTACTGCAATTGTCAAAATGCTTTCAGATAATTTTACCGCCAAAGAGATTTATTGGTGGATGCGGAATACCGATGCCATAACACACATTCAGAAATACAAGCATAATCCTAACTACCTGAGTTCTGTGGAGATCAGGATCCCTGAGGACAACATTTCAAATGACCTGTCAGAGATCATAGACAAGGCAGACTACATCGTCCTCAATGTTCCTGCAGCATTTTTGAAAGAGACTTTGCAGGGAATTACTGCAGGACAGCTGAAAGGAAAGAAGATCATTTCGGCTATAAAAGGTATCGTTCCTGATGAAAACATGATCATCGGGGAATTTCTGAATAAAAAATATGAGGTCTCCCTGCAGGATATTCTGGTGATCAGTGGCCCTTGTCATGCGGAAGAAGTGGCGCTGGAGAAATTATCTTATCTCACTATTGCTTGCATTGACACTGATCTGGCAGGCACATTTGCTGCCCTGGTAAACACAAGATACATCAAGACCAATGTATCCGATGATATTTTTGGTACAGAGTATGCCGCCGTTCTGAAGAATATTTATGCTGTAGCCAGCGGTATTTGTCACGGAGTAGGCTATGGAGATAATTTTCAGGCGGTGCTGATTTCCAATGCCATCCGGGAGATCAAGAGATTTGTGGATGCTGTGCATCCGATCTCAAGGGACATTAAAGAATCTGCATACCTGGGTGATCTCCTGGTTACCGCTTATTCTCAATTTAGCCGCAACCGTACCTTTGGCAATATGATCGGTAAAGGATATACCGTAAAATCAGCGCAGCTGGAAATGAATATGATTGCCGAAGGATACTATGCAGCCAACAGTATGCATCACGTGAACAAGAAATATAAGGTAGATATGCCGATCAGCCGGGCGGTATACGCTATTCTCTATGAAAAGCATTCCCCGCATATTGAGATGCGTCTTTTGACTGAACAATTGAATTGAGTCATCACAAAAAAAGCTCCCGGCAGATCATCTGCCGGGAGCTTTTTTATTGGATATAACTTATGGTTATGATCTGCGTTTTCTGTCGCTTCCGCCATCACGTCTGCCGGCACTGCTGCCGCCTCTGTCTTCGCGGCTTCTTCCTGAGAAATCTCTGAAACCACCACCAGCGCTGCTTCCGCCGCCTTCACGTCTTCCGCTTCCGCCTCTTCTGTCTCCGCCGCCGCCGCCTTCACGTCTTGCTCCGGCATAGCCTCCGCCACCGCTTCTTCTCTCGCCACCGCCAAAGCCGCCACGACTGCGTCCGCTACCACCATCACCATCGGCAGTTTTTTCTATCCTTACACCACGGTTGTTAAATTCAACACCCTTAAAGTTGTTAAGCAAAGATTCAGCAGTATCATCCATTACTTCGATGAAAGAATAGACACCTT
>Ga0215277_1292_pt1 | contig 5987 bp, 8 predicted proteins | sample ZER3_50Endo4_M4_FD_182619 | JGI IMG/M metagenome (GOLD analysis project Ga0215277, IMG submission 182619) | Enriched cells of freshwater protists from Biology Centre CAS, Ceske Budejovice, Czech Republic - ZER3_50Endo4_M4 | ecosystem: Environmental > Aquatic > Freshwater > Unclassified ... | reverse complement strand
TCGAAAAATCGTTCTTTCATGGTCTTCAAGCTGACAATGAGAAAACAAGGAAAAAAGAGATGAAAAATGCGGTTGCAAAGAGTGAGCGCGAAGTGATTGAGATGGTCGATGTGCTAAAGCAGCGCATGATTAAAGGCCAACCGTTGGTGGTGACAGGAAAACTGGATGACTCCATGGCCAAAATGCATTTAGCGACGGTCAATAGTTTGCTGGCTGGCAATGGGCAATCAGTATTTGTTGTGCACATCCCCTACTGATGCTTCTGCGGCTTTGGGTGTGTTTGCTGCGCAGCAGTTTTCCCTAGTCCGCAGGCCAAGTCACTGAATGGAAATTTTGGAGAGCCCTGATGCGCATGATCGTTCTGCTCTTCGCGTGCATAGGTGTCGTCCTCGGCATGCTCGCAGCTTGGTTCTGGTTCATGGCCAGCAGGATTGAGGTTGAGCCTGTGTGGGGCGACCACCAGCCATTCGACCCGGTACTATCGCAAGCCGGCTGGATTGCTGGCCTCCTTGACGCAGCTTCAAAGTCAGCCCTATTGAACCGGCGTGCTGCGGCCATGACGGCGCTTGCTGTTCTAGCATCAACGGCCTCCAGCGTCGCTGCACTCTTTGTCTAAGAAAGCAAATGACCCCACCACAGAACGTTCTGCGAGCTGTGGCACTTTGTTCAATTGGTACCAGCATCCTTGTCTTGCGCAAGGGCAAATTTATGCATACAGTTATATCGGAAAGCTGCAGCTGAGTTCCCACGAGCAGGATCGATTAAAAGCCGAAACGGCACTGACAAAGGAAGCCATATGGCAGAGTTGAAAATTGCATTGACCTTTTTGGTAGGGCTGTCTGCATTGGCTTCAGCATTCATGTGGATCAAATCGGCCAGAGCGAAAGTGTTGGCTGATGACAGCACAGCAGGCGTTGGTGCGTTGATGGGGGGCTATCTGATTATTCAAGGCTTAAAAGGCGAGCGCATTGACATGCACGAAACTTTCACTCAGCAGTCGCGCTGGAACGCATATGCGGCCTACAGTGCGGCCGTATGCGCACTCGCGCAAGCAATTTTGTCTCTCATGCCTTAGAGTTCAATCCATAAGATATCAGCTAGCAGGCACAAAAAAAGACTACCGAGGCAGTCTTTTTTTGGGTCCATCATATTGCGTAAGTAGAACGATCCTTGCCCTTAATCCAGTCTGGGGGCTTGCCTCGTCCAGTCCAGGTCTTTCCTGTTGCAGGATCACGAAATTTTGCTTCGCCCGCCGTTACTTTGTACGAACGCTTTGCAGTGAAGATATCTTCTGCAGTGAGGCCGTAGTCCGCCACAAGGCTCCGAACCTTCGCAACTACATCATTGACTTCCTGTTTGCGAGCGGCTTGAATCTGGGCTTCCAGTGCTTCACGCTGGGCGAGAAGTTCTTTGTATGTGGTGCTCACGGTGTTCGCCTTCAAAGTTAATGAAGACTAAATGATAACTAAATTTCAGATGGGTTGTTGATATTAAATTTATTGTGGTTATTACGTATTGGTGGCTCCTATATCTTAAGCTTTCGCTAATAGTTCAGAGTTGCTACAATTAGTCCGTGACCGCTCTCCGAGCACCACGCAGCGTCTGAGCCCTTGTGAGACGCGCGCCTGCAACTGCAGGCAGGGCACACCTCTTCATCTTCCCACCGGGACCAACGAGTCCCAGCTGGGGGTCGTTGTCCTTCACTTGAAAGCAACGACATGTCCTCCTCCACGTGCAAACCCCAACAAGCCGCATCCGCCTTTGTCAGCGCCTCCCAGTGGGATGCCAAGCATCTGGCAGATATGGTTTCACGGGTTCAAGATCCCCTGGTCGCTGATATTTTGATTGGGCTGCTCGAAGAGCATCCCGATCTGAAGATGCAGTACCTGGGTGTCTACACCATGGCCTGGGAAACTCTGCGTCGAGCAGAGCAGATCCGGGAAAGAGCTTACGAAGCAAGGCAGAAGTACGCAGAGCGGCGCCGTAAGGTGGCCAAGTGCGTGACCTGGTCAGTGCGACTCTTGCGAGATTTCTATCGCCTTGTGCGACAAGAAATCCAAAAAGCTCGTGCTGAAACAACTGTGAAACAAGCTGAAAAAACTGCACCCTTTAAGCCGCAAGGAGATAACGTGATCTGCCTTCCAATGGTTCAACGGCCAACTGGAACGGACCGCTAAGGCTTTTGGCTTCAAACTTAAGCAGAAGCATTCAGCTTTGATCTTGCGGATCACGGACTTGCTGGAGCAGGACAAGGCTGGGCTGCAGGAAACTGTCAACCGCATTTGACTTGTTGAAAACGGTCTGTTAGCCTTCTTTTCGTGAACCGCCGCAAGGCACACAGTGACTGAGCTCTTTCTAGTCACAGCATGGTCTCCCAAGGACCATGTAGAGCACTTTTCGCAACCCGGATGGGGACCAGCTGCCCCATCCAGACCTCGCGGTCCGGTGCGTGCATCTGCGCTCCCCTTCCACGTTCTGGAAATTTTGGAGATCATCATGCAAGCATCGAAAGCACAACGCGAGTATTTCAACCTGCACACCAACGGCGTCGGCTATCTGAGCCGTGTCCGCTGGGTTACGCCGCAAGGCCGTGGCCGCAAGTCTGAGCCCTTCCTCGCATGCGCCATATGTGCGTTTCGTGGGAGCTCTGATTCTTCCGACACGACCTACTTCGACCTCCGCGTGAGCGGAACTGAAGCCATCGGCTTGATCGAGAGCATGAAGCAAAGTGTTGACGAACGTCGCAAGGTCACTGTGACCTTCCGCATCGCCGACACCTATCCTCATGTCTACGAGCGCGATGTGCGCGACCAGCAAACCGGACGCCCCACAGGGCAGAAGGAAATGGCCGCACTCATCAAAGGACGCCTGATTCTCATCTATTCGATTTCGGTCGATGGGGAGTCGGTGTACAAGCGCAGCGCAGATGGTGCTGAGCCTGCAGGCGAAGATGCTCCTCGTGAGCGTGAACCGCAGGTTGAAGGCTTCTACCAGGACGAGTCCTGGCCTGAAGACCGGCAACAGCAGGAACAGCCGCGTCAAGCTCAGCAGCATGCGTCGCAGCAAGAGGTCCGTCAGGGCACTCAGCAGCAACGTCCTGTAGATGCCCAACGGGCGGGCATCGCCTCCCAGGGCTATGCTCAGCCGCGTCAAGCAGCCGCTCCGGCCGCTAGCGGCCATGGCCCCTCGGCATACCCTCGTCGTCCTGCACCGCATAGCGGAGCTGGCTACCGAGAGCCTGCCGGTCAGCGATAAGCTGATTCAGCCAAAAGCCCCCACACTGCAATGCAGTGTGGGGGCTTTTTCTTTGTTTATTTTGAGTACATTAACAGAGGGGAATGAGTGTCAGAGGTGTTACAATCTGTTCGCCCCGGGATACAAGCATATACTGTAGTCAAAGTCTGACCTGCGCAGCAATGATGCAAAGGTTACACGGGCATCAAAATCCGCAGAAAATAGTTATCGACCGCCTCCGACGAATGAACTTAATCGAAAAATCAAAAAATAACAATGTTCCGCTCTATGTTGCGTCTGTTGTTTCCATCCTTATCCTATGCATAGTTGCCGCCTTCAAAGACGATTTCTCGCAAGCGCTGTTCATTTCGCTGCTGTGCGTTTCTGTGACCTTAGGCCTGTTCTCCATCGCTGGGTTCATCGAAATCAAGATGAAATCAGCGCTGGGTTTCGAGACCTTTCGCTGGGTTTTCGTGTCGGCGTTGGCATTGGTGGCATACATGTCCAGGGTGGATGCGGTCAATGACATCAACGGTGTGTTCCACATTGACGCGGGCGCATTACCTCTGACGACCATCGCGGTCACTGTGTTGCGGTTCGCTACCTACATGTTTTGGCCGATGGCTTTCGTGTGCGGGATATCCCTATTGTTGATCTTAGCCCTATTTCGGGGTTTCCTCCTTGATGGCAAGGACGATATTGAAAAGATAGGGCTTGGAGCCCGGGTGTTTGCGGCATTTGTTTCGAGCGGATTGGCTTGCATTCTCATATGTGGACAGCTCAGCGATGCTGGCATCAAAGCCAAGCTCTATCGCATAGCACACAAGGCCGACTTTGTGGGCAGCTTCAATTGCCAAGGCATCGACGCCGACAGGTTTGCCGCCCTTTTCATCGGCCCGGAACAACGACGAGTACTTCTCGCAGAGAGAATCCCCGACGACAAGGACTTCCTCAACGCAAAGGACCAACAACCGGAGTTGATGCGTCCCGTGTCCATCCCTACCTTCTTCCCAATCATGGGTTGCTCGCCAGGCCTACCGCCGGCGGCGCCGTGACCGTCCACGCTGCAAGAGGTCCGTCAGGGCGGCCAGCAGCAACGTCCTGTGGATGTCCAACGATCGGGTGCAGCCAACCTAGGCTAAGCTCAGCCGCGTCAAGCAGCCGCACCGGCCGCTCGCGGCTATGGTCCTTCGGCATATGCCAGTCGTCCAGCACCGCAAAGCGGAGCTGGCCACACGCAGCATGCCGGTCAGCGATAAGCTGATTAAGCTAAAAGCCCCCGGTATTGCATTGCAGTACCGGGGGCTTTTCTTTTGTTAATTGTTTAATAAAATTTATTATTTTTGATCATTTTTTCAATAACATATTCAGCTGCTTTTTTTCTGGCTAAGTGTATAGTAGTCATTTTATGCCACAGTTCTGTTAGCTGTTTATCGTAGATAAACCCATGTGTGATGTATCTATTGCTATATTTGTCAAATAAATTACTAAATTTCTTTATATCTTTTTCTGCAAGAATCAACTCTCTTTTTGCTGTATTTAACTTTTCTAAATCATCTATATTAGCTGCTGCCATTAGTATAGTGCCGTTGTAACGCCATGCATTTTTTTTAACATCTATCTCCCCGAATTCAAGATATCCACTTGCTTTAACAATGTCTGCGACCTTTCCTTCGAATTTTGCTTTGTCTTTTTCATTCAGTGCATTCTCAATTTCATCGAAACTCTGGACATCTACTCCTAGTAATTTGCGTGCGGAACTCATGATTTCATTTGTAATGCGCTTCTGCAAATCTAATGGACTATCAGAGTTTGCAAATTCAATGTCATCATCACTTGCTATCTCAATGCAATCATTAACAGGCTCAAGGAGTGAAGAATTCAAAAAGTCACTTGGGTAGCAGTAGTCTGGGTTCGCCACGATTTGAACATTCGATGCATCATATGCTTGCGCGATCAGGCGTGAACAGAATTGCCTATTTTCTCTTTTTCTTTCATTGGATTCTTTAAATACCTTTGAAAGTATAGCCTCGCGCTTTGAATAGCTTTTCCCCGTTTCTCCCTGAATTATATTGCAGGCATAAGTAATTGCTTCTTTGAATTTTTCGGATTCTTTTAATCGTAAGACAATTGCGGAATTATTGCTATCAAGTAATAGTCTTTGCAGATTAAAAGAATGTACTCCATCGCTGTCTGCATGCATGCACATGCCATTGTCAACATGTAGCATCACATGAGAGAATTCGCTGTTTGTTGCTAACCTTATAGACTTGCTAATTCCAGTACTTGATGAAGTTAAAATAACATCTCCGGGATTAAGCACGTCTATATTTATGAGGTACTTCACGTTCGGGGTTATCATAATTTATCCTTTCGATTAGGCATTCGTACTATAACAACTGCTGAGTCATTTTCCGATAATTATGTACATCTGTTCTGTTTGGTGCAGCCAGCGGTATCAATATTTGATACTCGATAAAGGCAGTACACGGTGTGTGTTGACCTATCCGAAGGTGAGGCCGGAGTAGCCGTTGAGCTCAGGCTTTCTGTAAGTGCGGAGCAGGTGGGGCAGCCACCATGCGTAGCCCGTTACGTGGTCGCTTAACCGCCATCCTGTCCGTGTTGTTGACTCCAGCCTCAAATTTTGCGCTATGCTCGGGACTTCCAAGCGTTTGCAGGTATCGCTTAAACCTGTGGCCACTTTGTGGCAAGGCATGTGAGCTTCTGAGACATGCACGCCCTCGGGCTGAAGC
>Ga0215277_1287_pt1 | contig 6233 bp, 10 predicted proteins | sample ZER3_50Endo4_M4_FD_182619 | JGI IMG/M metagenome (GOLD analysis project Ga0215277, IMG submission 182619) | Enriched cells of freshwater protists from Biology Centre CAS, Ceske Budejovice, Czech Republic - ZER3_50Endo4_M4 | ecosystem: Environmental > Aquatic > Freshwater > Unclassified ... | reverse complement strand
CGCCAGGGCTTCAAACCGGGCCTGTGCATACCCATGCCGCAACCCGTGCAGGTTGTGCATGCCGGCCTGCCTGGTGGACTCCTTGTAGGTGCTCAACCAGGCCACATAGGACTTGTCGGGCGGGATCATCGATCCCTTCCCCGCCAGGGCCGAGGCCTTGCCCAGGACCTCGCGCTGATAGTCCGTCGTGATCGGCACCGTTCGAGCTCGGCCACCCTTGCACCACGAGGCCTTGAGCTCAATGGAATCCGGGCTCGACCTGGTCGCGTAGCCAGGCTGAAATTTCAGGGCCTCTTCCCGGCGCAGCCCGAAGGCCTGCTGCAGCTCGAGCGACACGCGCAGGCGCTCATGTGCAATCGATTGCAGTTTGTCGGGGTCCAGCTCCTGGGCCTTGGAGACCTTGGCCACGTACGAACGGCGCCCAATGCCGGCGGCGTCGTTGGTGCGGGGCACGCAGTTTTGCTTGCCCACCTTCTCAGCCCACCAGCGCACCGCGGCCATACGGTTTTTGATGGTGCCCACGGCCAGGCCGTCGGCGCGCCACTGGGCCAGCAGCACGTCGACGTGCTTGGGCTTGAGGCTGGTGGCCGCCAGGTTCTGGAAACCGGCCTTCTGCAGGGTACGGGCGGCAGCGTGCAGGATGTTGGCACGGTTGGCTTGAGTGGCGAAGCTGCCGTCCTTGTTGCGAGCGCAGAGGCTCGAAAGCTCTTTGGCGATGTCTTTGCGCATGCAGCAGCCCACCTTCCAGGCATGACAGGCCCCAAGGGGCGCTAAGTGTTGCTAGCCAGAGAGCATCGCGCTCTGGCGACCTGCAGCCCGTAGGCAGCAGGATGTGTCACCCGGTAGGCGACGGATGCCCCTTGCAGGCACCTAGATGCCCGCAGGAGGCGGGGGAACGACTGGTCAACCGATGGCATGCCCGAAGGGCCAAAAACCGCAGGATGGCCCGTTGAAGGGCGTCGTTGGCGCTTTGCCAAGCACTCGGAAGCCGAGTAAGGGCGTGCTTTGACCTGGCCAAGGTCGCGGGCATCTCCGCAAAGCCGGTTGCAGGGCAACTCCACCCGAGCAGCTGGCCGGCTGCTACTACGACTGAACAGGCCAGTCGCCAGCCAATGCCCTGGCCCAAGCCTTGGGAGCGTGGGTGTCCGGTTTTCAGGGGCTCAACCGGTGCACCTGGTGCGATTTCTCGCGGGGCAGGGACCCCAGTGGCGGCACTCCACCATCGTGCGAACGACCTCCCGGGAGGGTGGTTTCGGCCTGCCTGGCCTCATCAGGTCCGCTTCCAAATCATAGCGTAATGCCCGAATCCTCCGGAATCAGCAGCGTGGGCATGTTCTGTCACTGGACAAGCCAGTGACAGAACATCCAACAACAGACCCCCCGCTGGGGGGTAGAGCAAAGGCAGTGGCGCGCTTCGCGCTTCTGCCTCCCCCCGGCGTCCCGCCCGCGCCTATGGCGCTCCACGGCAGGGGGCCTGCAGCCCCCAGACCCCCTGGGCTGCGCCCCCTGTGCGCCTTTCGGCGCACGGGCCCCGGCGATGGTCGATCAAGAGGGGGGGTCGCTTCGCTACGGGTGGGAGGCGCTGGCGGTGGGCAGCGCAGCTGTCCACGGGCTGCGCCGACCCCCGGCCGTTCCCCGTAGGGTGATTCAAAAAAGCTGGGCCGTGCGAAGCGCGGCGAGGGGTCCGGGGAGCGTGCTCCCCGGTGCAGTGGAGCGGTGGGCAACCGGGCTTGGCGGGGGGGGGTCAGGGGGCAACGCCGCGCGTTGTCCCCGCCCTCCACGGCCAAGCCCGGTTGTCCCCCGGCGAAACGGATCACTTGGCAGAGTGGTAGATCATTAGATTGAATCGGCTCGGATGCTATGTCAGTGCTAGAGCAGCAGATCACAGCTGGTGATCTGCTAAGGGATCACAACTGATGATCCGTTGGAGGATCAGTTGTGATTGCAGTGAGATCAAAGATCGATGTATATTCGGATCATTCTTGATCGCAGTGAAGTCAATAATGAATCCAAGGGTTAAAGCTGTGATGGGAGCATCCATCAGCAAGGTCATCCAGCCGGGGTTTGCTCACTTCGCTATGGTGGAGAAGGTCGCACTTCACAATTTGGATGAACTGATGCGAACGGACATGCAGGCGGCTCGGTTGATTGTTTCTCTGATCCGTCTTATAGAGCCTGGGAGCGGTGGTGTGGTTGTCATTTCCCGAGCGGCGATGGCCGAACTGCTGGAGGTGTCGCTGCCCACAGTGCAACGTGCATTGAAAACTCTTGTGAGCGGGCACTGGGTCCAGCGCATCAAGATCGGCGGGGCTTATGCGTTAGCAGTGAATAAAACCGTGGCGTGGGTGGGGCCTAGAGGGCAACTTGACCATGCTGTGTTTTCGGCCACTGTCGTAGCATCCAGAGCCGAACAAGACGCAGCAGGCATCGACCCAGGTGAGCTGCGAAAACTTCCAATGGCGTTGCCAGGGGAAGAGGTCCTCCCCGTCGGAGAGCCAGATCCACCTGCGCAAGAGCTGATTCCAGGAACAGAACAAGTTGCCAGGATGGCCGATCCTGCTACGGGCGAGATCCACGGTTACCAGCAGTCGCTTGATCGAAGCGGACAGAACCGCCTACCCATTGAGGAGAGCGCATAACCCGCTAGGTCTCGCATCCGGACGGGAGTTCTGCCTGACCGCAATGTGGCCGATGCTCTCGAGCAAGGGCCAACAGCCTTGAACATAAGGAGCGGGGAACACCTGGAGCCTAGTGGTCCCCGTGTAGGGTTTAGCAATTTGGATAGATCAACGCAGCATTGAGTTTGCACGGAAGAAGCCCTCGTCGGGGGCGAGTCGTGACGCAACACTCATTGCTATGCATCAAGTTCTGAAATTCGTTCTGGTCCTGGTATCGATCCTAGCCTGCACCTATGTTGCTAGGCTCGCTTTGCAAGCGGATACCAAAGGCGTCGAGGTAACGAGCCCGATGGGCAGATTTTCCACAAAATGATGCTGCAGCCGCAGCGCTTACAGATTATTAGATGGATATTATAATGAAATTCTTTAAATTTACTTTGAATATACAAAGAATATCCTAAAGATATTCTTTTGATAATTTATGATTTTGACAGTTGGCAACACGAAAGGTGGTGTGGGAAAGACCACACTGGCTTTGAATTTGGCGATTGCACGCGCTCGGGCTGGGCGAGATGTGTGGCTCATCGACGGCGATCGCCAAGCAACCATCTCCACAGCGTTGGCGATTCGTGTTGAAGCTGGCCAACTACCAGCGATTGCCACAGCGCAGTACTTTGATGGGCCGACGCTGCGCGCGCAGGTCACACTACAAAGTAGAAAATTTGATGACGTTGTGATTGATGTTGGGGGACGAGATAGCAGCGCCTTGAGGGCCGCCCTGGGTCTCTCGGACGCGCTTTTGATACCCTTCCAGCCACGGAGCATCGACGTTTGGGCGTTGGCCGATATCTCCAACTTAGTCGAAGAAATTCGAAGCATCGGCAAGGAGCTCCCCGCTTATGCGGTACTCAACCAGGCAGACATCCAGGGCTCTGACAACAAGGACGCTGCTGCGGCCATGGCTGACTTTCCTGGGATCACTTTCCTAGATGCGCCGGTCCGGCGGCGGAAGAGCTTTGCGAACGCAGCAGGCGAAGGTAGATCAGTACTTGAGCACATGCCGGCTGACGCCAAAGCCATCGCTGAGGTCGAAGCGCTCGTCTTGGCAGTATTCAATACACAAATTTAGCCTTGAAGCCTCCGATGACGATTCGCAAATCACCTCGTACAGTACCTCAGAGACCTATTGATGAAAAACAGATGGAACAGTTTGTGAACGCTGCTCCTGATGGTGCCGTACGTCCCGATTCTGTAAGCAGGATCACTGGTGCACAAAAGCGCAAGGTCCCTAAGCCAGCGGCCGATGAGATTGTCCAAATCGCCTTAAAGCTGACGCAGGGAGATCTAGACAGGATCGATGAAGCTGCGGCTGCCAAGCGCATCAGTCGCGCAGGTTTCCTTCGGATGGCTGCATTCCGGTTGATCGATTCGACTTCCTGACCTTATACAGCTGTACTGCAGCTCTCCAGTTGATCAAGAGTCTGGAGAGTCGCTGTGGGCATCCTCTCGTCTAGTGATGGGTGGTCCGATGAGGTGCTTGACCCAGCAGACTGAGCCGACCCATGTGAGCTATGCCACCAGAGGTGGCCCTTGCCTCTTGCGATAGTTGACAAAGCAGGAAGAACCAGGTAAGTTGCAATTTTGCAAGTCAAGCAATTTTTCAAATTTAGGCGTGCTACAATCGCCGGCTTTGCTTGAAGTTAGCTCATACTTTTGTAAAAAAAAAACCGGCCGAAGCCGGTTAGGTTCATAGCAAGATGTTACTCAGACGGCTCAGGCAACGTGCGAAGTTGAATGAGCCGAGCGGCTGGCAGAGCCAGTTTGGTATGCGCAAGCACACCAATCACTTCAATCAGTGGGTCCATGTACCCGCCTGAGAAGACTGCTTTGACTGAACACGATGTAGTGGTCGTGAGAAATGCCAAAGCAACAGCGAGGATGATTTTTTTAAGGGGACTTTGGTGAGGCATATTTCTTCCTTTCTCGAAGATAAAAGCTGAACTGTTGAAAAGTTGACTTGAACATAGGGTTTTCCGTCTTGGTTGAAATAAATGTATAATTCCTCTATGGAATTCGTACATCTGCGTCCTTTTGTGGAAGCAGATCGGGATTGTACATCAGAATCAACTGCTTGTTACGAAAAAAACGGAACTTTCCGTTTTTTTTTCTTTCGATGAGATACATGTATCTCTGTGGAGTGCGGTGTGGCAGTATCTTTGCGCTTGCCTGACGAGCTTAGCCGGCGGCTAAATAGTTTGGCTGCCAAGACTGGTCGCTCTAAGACGTTCTATATGCTGGAGGCGATCAAGAAGCATTTAGGCGAACTTGAAGGCATCTACTTATCGGAGCAGCAGCGAGTGGAAGCACATGCTGGCGGACTTGTGAGTCATTCAACAGATGACTTGGATCGACGCTCTGATCTGGATTGCACGTGAACTCTTGACAAGGCTGACCAAAACTTTTGGTCCTTGACACGCATGGGTTCCCCAGCAATTACTCCTGCGCTAGGCTTGTCTTGGCTTCTATGCGTTGAGATTTCTCATGCTTAAGCAGCTGATCTGAGTGTGATGGACGCGATTGCTGCACAAAGCGACGAGCATCCTTGAGGTGTTTTTGCAGCATGTTCACGCATCTCATGCCAGATGATCTCAACCTGCGATAGCTTCAGAGTGTGCTTGAAAGATACCTAGCCTGTCCGGACGGCATGCAGTAGCATCACAACATGGCCTCAGCCCTATCCCCCATCGTTTCCGAGTTCGAGACTGCCGAGCAGGAGGCCAGCTACGAGCGCTGGTTTCGTGCGCAGGTTGCTCATAGCTTGGCCGATGAGGACCCCTCTGTTCCTCACGACCAAGTGATGGCGGAGCTGGACGAAATGCTGGAGCAGATGGGCGCATCACGCATGCTGTCGTGACGGGACACTAAATAGCGGAACAAACGCTATACCCGTCATGCTCCCTATCAAGTGGCGTCAGCCAGCACGCGCAAGCTTGGCAAAAATCATCCGCTACATCGCTGAGCGCAACCTTCGTGCTGCTCAAGACATGCGCAAGCGCATCGAGGAAGCCGTACTGCCGACTTCTGAGCATCCGTATCTGTATCGACCAGGTCGTATCCCTGGGACACGAGAGATCGTCGCACATCCGAATTACATCGTTGTCTACCGTGTGCTCGAGGATTGCGTAGAGGTCGTGGCAGTAGTCCATAGTCGTCAACAGTTCCCGTAATCTGTAATATGAGAATTGATTATCAAAAATTCTGTTTTTTCTAGTCTTGAATTTGCATCAAAAGGCTCCAAGATGTTTCTGGATGGAATCTCCCATCTCAAGAAACAGGAGGAAGAATGCCAATTGGAACGACCGCGAGGACTGGAGAAGTCTGCCCTGAGAGTGGCGTCTGGGAAGTGGTGGGAAATCCAACCACTACCGCACCCATTGCAAAGGGGAACAGAATGCCTCCCTATGCAGGGAATGCCGTGACTTGGCGCCTGAAGCAGCTCGCTTAAAAAATTATCTTTCCCCAAGAGCCCGCCGTGTGCGGGCTTTTTCTCTCTTAAGAACTATGAAATCGACGAATCCAGAACTCGAAATCGCACTGATCAAGCATCGTTTCAAG
>Ga0215277_1272_pt1 | contig 7213 bp, 9 predicted proteins | sample ZER3_50Endo4_M4_FD_182619 | JGI IMG/M metagenome (GOLD analysis project Ga0215277, IMG submission 182619) | Enriched cells of freshwater protists from Biology Centre CAS, Ceske Budejovice, Czech Republic - ZER3_50Endo4_M4 | ecosystem: Environmental > Aquatic > Freshwater > Unclassified ... | reverse complement strand
CTTAAACGGGGCAAACCTTTTTTAACATCAATCTCCGCCTCCGGATCCGTATACGGACCACTCGTGTCATAAATCGTTACCGGAGCGTTGGGTTCCGTCAATCCAAAACCATTGTGGATCTTCGTATCGCTCAAACTGATCTCCCGCATCGCCACAGCGATATCATGGATCTGGCCTTTTACAAATACCTTACGTGATGCCGGGAAGGGGGTTCTGCTGATGACCTGTGCATCAGGAGTTTTTTCGTTCTTCATGTTCTGGGGTTTTAAAATTATCCGCCTTGGGTTGCTTTAATAAGTATGATCTGGTCGCCATTCTTTAAAATATGGTCAGACCAGTTTGCTTTTGAAATGATGTTTTGGTTGATGGCTACCGCAATGCCTTTAGGTACATCAGAGAGCACCAGGCTAAGCAGCTTTGAAACAGAGCATGCAGGCTCAAGGTGGTAATTTTGCTGATTTACAGTTACTTCCATTGTTTTTTAGATCATAAAAACATGCATAACGCAGGTTTAGAATTTAAAATAGACCATAAAAAACCAGAGGGATACCCATAACGGGTCGAAAAGACAGCAAGGAAATTGCTTCTACTTTTCCCTTCGGCAGTACTAACTGCATCAGGTTCAAAGGGTATTTCTCAGCACAAAGGCACCCCTAAAGTTTTTTGTAAAGCTAGATGATATTTTTTGTAATAACAAAGAGAAATCCGACAAAAAAGTATCTTTGAATATTAAACCCTCACATATGCTTCCATTTGCTGACCTGATCTTATTTATAGTGGCCGTCATCGCCCTGGTTATCACTCCCGGACCCAATATGATCTACCTGATCTCCCGTTCTATCACCCAGGGCAAAACCGCAGGCATCATTTCTTTAACAGGTGTTATTTCCGGATTCCTTTTTCATATCCTGATGGTGGCCTTTGGTCTGACCGCAGTACTTTTTACCGTTCCTTTTGTTTTCAGCGCGCTTAAAATTTCAGGTGCGCTCTACTTGCTGTATATGGCGTTTCAGGCGATCAAACCAGGAAGCAGGGGCGTATTTGAAACAAGAAAGAACCTGGCAGAAGATAAGCCGGCAAAACTATTTACCATGGGTTTTTTAACCAATGTTTTAAACCCTAAAATGGCCGTATTTTACCTTTCCCTCTTTCCGCAGTTCATACAGCCTGAAAATGGCCATGTCGCGCTCCAGTGCCTGCAGTTGGGCTTTCTGCAAATGCTGGTTAGCTTTACGGTAAATTTCATGATCGTTCTTAGCGCATCCAGAGCCGCTAAATGGTTTGCTGAAAATCCGTTGTGGGTAAAACTACAAAAGTGGTTCATGGCGACTGTTCTGGCCGCATTGGCTGTAAAAATGGTAGTTACCAAAGCAAATTGATCAGCTGAATCTTATCTGTTCCGGAATCAGGCTTATCTGTCAGAGGAAGAAATGACATCCGTCAGATGAGCAACAACCGCATCTTCTCATACCGCTGTGACATCAAACCCGCCGCTGAAAACATCAGACCAAAGTCATATCTGTTTTATTAATTGGTATATCGGGAAAAACCGATATACCTTTGTATCATGGATCAGGTAGAAATATTTAAGGCACTTTCCAATAAAACCAGGCTGCTCATTCTGAACTGGCTGAAAGAACCCGAAACCAGCTTCCCTGCGCAGGAAAGCTTCGAACACGGCGTTTGCGTAGGCCAGATCCAGCAAAAAGCAGGACTCACCCAATCGACCGTATCAGAATACTTATCCAACCTCCAGCGGGCAGGTCTGGTCAAATCGACCAGGGTAGGACAGTGGACCTATTACCAGCGCAATGAAGAAACCTTCGCGGCGCTGTCCAGACTTATTCAAACAGAAATATAACTAATACAACAACATATGAATACAGACAGTTTATTCAGGCCATTTAGCCTGAAATCTCTCCATATCAAAAATCGCATCGTCATGGCACCGATGACCCGTTCTTTTTCTCCAAACGGAGTACCGACGGATGCCGTAGCGACCTATTATAGCAAACGTGCCGAAGGTGAAGTGGGTCTGATCCTTTCAGAAGGAACAGTGATCGACCGCCCTTCTTCCTCCAATGACGCCAATATCCCTCATTTCTACGGAGCTGAAGCGCTGAACGGATGGCAAAATGTGATTAACGAAGTACACGCCAAAGGAGGTGCAATGGGTCCGCAGATCTGGCATATGGGCATCATGGACAACCACCAATCCGGCTGGCTGCCCTCCGCACCATTCGAAGGACCATCAGGTTTGAACAGACCCGGTTTCAGCAACGGCAATACCATGACCGAAAAAGACATTGCAGACACCATTGCCGCATTCGGCCGTGCAGCAGCAGATGCCAAAAGACTGGGTTTTGATACCCTGGAAATACACGGCGCACACGGCTACCTGATCGACCAGTTTTTCTGGGAAGCTACCAATCAGCGGACTGACATTTTCGGCGGTAAAACTTTAGCTGAACGCAGCCGCTTCGCTGTTGAGGTGATTAAAGAAGTACGCAGACAGGTCGGAGAGGACTTCGCCCTCATCATTCGTTTATCACAATGGAAACCCTCGGCGTATACCAATCAGCTGGCCAAAACCCCTCAGGAGCTGGAAGCCTGGCTAAACCCGCTTGCCGATGCCGGAGTAGATATATTTCACTGTTCACAACGCCGGTTCTGGGAACCTGAATTTGAGGAATCAGATCTTAACTTTGCAGGCTGGGCCAAAAAACTGACCGGAAAAGCCACCATTACCGTAGGCTCAGTAGGATTGAATGGTGAGTTTTTAGCCGCCTTTGCCGGAGAAAGCTCAGAGTCAAGCTCTCTCGACGAACTGATCAGAAGAATGGATCGTGGCGATTTTGACCTGGTAGGCGTGGGCCGCCCGATACTGGCTGACCCTTCATGGGTGAAGAAAATCCACGAGCAGCGTACATCAGAATTAAAAGGATTTACAAAAGAAGCGCTGAGTCAGCTCGTGATCGATTAAGTTTTTAATGCAGCCGCATTTGATTTCAAAGCGGCTGCATTAAATTTTAAACCGGCTGTATTAAAATCCAGATCAGCCGTATCAAATTTTAAACCCGCCGTATCAATTCGCCTGTACCTCAATCCTGCCCAGATACAGACTGTCAGAAACATTTTTCCTGTCATCAGACACAAAAGCAATATGCACCTCCACATAGGTTTCAGGTATGATATTCTGCGGATTCAGGCGCAAATCCAGGATGTCCCGCTGATCAGCCCTTCTGTTGCTGCTCGCTGCATAGCTCGCCCTGTTGCTCTCCGGAAAATAGGCCAGCAGCATGGCCTGATCCAGAAGACAAGGACTCTCCAGCCAGACTTGATTTTGCCAGGTGAATTGCAGAATGCCATCGTCAAATACGACCGTAATGTTTTCCGGAAGCGGCAGCCTGCCCTCACTCACTATGATCTTTGAATAGTTGATGCTGAAATCAGGATATACGCCCTCGACAACCCTTTTCAGGTTGGCAGACATGGCTTCATTGTTTGCCGTCCGGCCGGGCGTTTTTTTAGACTTGGGCTTAAACCCGACATTGGTAACAGGGTTCACTGTAGTAATAAACTCGTTTACCGTCGCGAATACCGCCTGTGCGATCAATTGTTTCTTTGTCTTTGGTTTGTTGCTGACATGCGGAAGTGCGCGGCTGACCTGCTGACCCAGCCGGACATAATAAACAGTACCGCCTATTTTTCCCGATACGGGTCCGGAGAGACCATTTTTCAATCTTCCCATATGATGAATATAATCAGTTAAACTTCATGGCAGCCACCGGTTCATGGAAGAACAGGTACTGCTCAGTTACATAAAATTAAACTAAAGGTTTTTCAATACCTAATTTTTTATGACTTTAAATGGCTATAACCGTATGAAACCCGTTTAATATCCGTATTAAATGCGTAAAATAACCCTATAATTTTACTGATCAGGAATGCAGATTGATTTGTGCTAAACTTGCAAAGCCACGATCATAATGCTTACCTTTGCATCTTTATTTGCAGGGGCTTGCCCGGGTAAATACCAAAGCGTTAGTAATTCAATGATTTCCAACAACAAACACCGCTTCTTTTTAAGTTTATTTTTCTTCATATCGGGGTTTAGTTTTGCGACCTGGGCATCAAGGATCCCAACCATTAAAACCACTTTCGACTTCAATGAAGCCGAACTGGGCAGTATTTTGCTGGCCATGCCGGTCGGGTCACTGATCGGGCTGCCCATATCAGGCTGGCTGGTTTCCAAATACAACAGCCGTGTGCCGCTTACCGTAGGTTATGGTTTAAACGGTTTATCGCTGGCGCTGATTGGTTTTGCGCACAATACCTTCAGCCTGATCCTGGCCATTACCCTTTTTGCCTTTACCACCCGGATCTTTAACATTTCCGTAAATACGCAGGGGCTGACCCTTCAGAAAAGATTTGAAAAAAAGATCATCGGTTCCTTTCATGGATTCTGGAGCATCGGCGGGATCGCCGGAATTGCGCTTTCTACCTTTCTGCTCACGCTCAATGTATCCATTCAGTATCATTTTCTGGCCGTTGCCATATTAATGATCCTGGTGAGTATCTATTCCTACCAGTTCCTGCTCAAAGGCGACCGCTCAGAAACAGGCAATAAAATTGTCCTGAGCAAGCCCGATCCTTATATTTTTTACCTCGGGATTGTGGTGTTTTTATGTGCCATCTGTGAAGGTGGGATGTTTGACTGGAGCGGGATTTATTTTCAGGAAGTGATCAAATCTGATATTTTCACTTACGGATACCTGATTTTCATGACCTTTATGGCCACTTCGAGGTTTCTTTCTGACATCATCATCGCCAGATTCGGAATGCCCAAAACCTATATCATGAGTGCCGTGTGCATTGTGTCCGGGATTTGCCTGGCCATTATATTTCCAACCTTCTGGACAGCCATGTTTGGTTTTTCACTGGTGGGTTTTGGTACGGCATCGATCATTCCAATGTCTTATGCCCTCGCAGGGGCATCTAAAAAATACTCTCCGGGTATGGCCATTTCCATTATTGCGACGTATTCTATTACAGGAATGCTGCTGGGACCACCGCTCATCGGGTATCTTGCGCATGCCTTTAACCTGAGGGTTTCCTTTGTGATCTTTGCCATATGCGGGCTGGCGCTCATTCCCATTACCAGGATGTTTTTTGCCCATCAGGCGACTTTACAAAAAGGGTAGGTATAAAAAAAGCTGATCTCTTTGCGGGAAATCAGCTTTTATGTGTTGCGAATGGCGCTTTATGAAGTTCAGATAAGGCTATCAGATAAGACTATCAGATAAGGCTATAAGTATTTGGTAAGTAGCCTTTTGTTAGCCTTTATATAAAGTCATATCGTTTTTAGATGACGTCATGTGCTTAGCCATTTGAGGCTGCATGAGCAGGGTCTTCGCCATCATTTCCGGCTTTATTCAATTCCGAATCTCTGAATTCCTGGTACTCACGGGACACTTCGTTTGCCTTATTTTTTACTTTATCTACAATTTCATCTTTATAACCCAGCAGGCTTTCTTTGCCATTGATAACAGTTCCTTTCAGAGAATGGTATCCGTCTTTTACGTTATCCGCAAGATCCAGTGCTTTATCAGATATTTTCTCTCTCGTTTTTTTGCCGCTCTCCGGAGCAAACAATACGCCCAATACAGCGCCAACAGCAAGCCCCGCCAATAATCCTATTACTGCAGCTGATTTATCGCCTGAGTGGCTTGAAAAATCAGATAAACGGTTGTTTATTAATTTCTTGTAGTTCATACTCTGTGTTTTTTATACATTAAGTAACACATACCGTACCAATGTGTTTTGAGAAATGTGATTTTTTAAGTGCTTTTTGGTCCGGGCTGCTCGTTTCAACATGGTGTTTTCTGAAATCCATACGGAAATTTCTTCATTTTTCTGCATGTCTGCTATTTGTAATTTTTTATGTTTATTGTGCTGTTAAAGCCATTTTTATGGCTACTTTTGTAGTGTGTATTTTTTACACTAACTATACTTTAATTGTAGGCTGTTATGAAGAAGAGTTTGCTTGCTTTAACCCTGGGAGGACTGGGAATCGGAATCACAGAATTTGTGATGATGGGGCTATTGCCCGATATTGCCAAAGATCTTGGAATTTCTATACCGCAGGCCGGACACCTGATCTCTGCGTATGCACTGGGTGTGGTCATTGGCGCACCTTTACTGGTAGTCATTGCGGGCAGTTATCCTCCGAAAAAGATCCTGCTGGTGCTGATGATGATGTTTACAGGTTTCAATGCCTTATCTGCTTTCGCACCGGATTATACCACCATGTTTGTTGCACGTTTACTGGCAGGCCTGCCTCACGGCGCTTTCTTTGGAGTGGGTTCTGTGGTGGCCAGCAAACTGGCTGAGAAAGGTAAGGAAGCACAGGCAGTCTCACTAATGTTTGCGGGACTTACGGTGGCCAATATACTGGGCGTACCGCTGGGTACTTATATAGGTCATAATTTCTCCTGGAGATATACTTTTGTGATCATTGTCCTGGTAGGACTGGTTACTCTATTGAGCCTTAAAGCCTGGATGCCGGCTTTGCCAGCTACTAAAGACAGGGATCTGGGTAAGGAACTGAACTTCTTTAAACTGCCGGAATCCTGGCTGATCATATTGATGATTGCTATCGGTACGGGCGGATTGTTCTCCTGGTACAGCTATATCGCACCATTGCTTACAGATGTGGCGGGCTTCTCGGCCAGCAGCATTACCTATATCCTTGTGATCGCCGGAGCGGGAATGATGGTGGGTAATTTTATAGGCGGTAAGCTTGCAGATCAGTTTTCGCCTGCCAAGGCTACCATTTCATTGCTTATCGCGATGTCGGTTTCCCTGCTGATCGTTCATTATGTGTCGGGCAACCAGATCATGGCGCTGATCATGACCTTTGTAACCGGTGCGATTGCCTTTGCGGCGGCTTCACCGATCCAGATGCTGATGATCAATACGGCCAAAGGTTCTGAGATGCTGGCGGCTTCTGTCAGCCAGGCGAGTTTCAACATCGGGAATGCACTGGGTGCGTTTTTAGGTGGTCTGCCTTTGCTGGCGGGTTATGATTATACTTCGCCGGTGGCTGTAGGTTCTGTTATGGCGCTTACCGGTGCGGCTTTTGCCTGGATGCTGATCGCAAGAACAAGCAGGGTAGGTAAGTTTGCGGTTTCTTAGCAGGGGTTTGACTATT
>Ga0215277_1241_pt1 | contig 9274 bp, 4 predicted proteins | sample ZER3_50Endo4_M4_FD_182619 | JGI IMG/M metagenome (GOLD analysis project Ga0215277, IMG submission 182619) | Enriched cells of freshwater protists from Biology Centre CAS, Ceske Budejovice, Czech Republic - ZER3_50Endo4_M4 | ecosystem: Environmental > Aquatic > Freshwater > Unclassified ... | reverse complement strand
TTATCCTGAATAACAACAAAAAGAAGAATGCTGAAAAAACTGCCTTCATTGCTGAAGGTGGTGGCGCCGTTGCTGTACGAACAGCAAACGTTGAGAAGAAAGTAATTGATCTGGATTTCAATGCTAATGGCAATTTTATTCCAAAACAAGAACTTAATTTCCTCTCCGAAAACGCAGGCCGTGTTACTGCCATCTATGTTAGTGAAGGTGATCGTGTAAGCAAAGGCCAGGTGATCGCCCGCGTTGATGCTGAAATCATTAATACAGACAGAGAAACTGCAGAAGCTAACTATGAGAATGCGGTGAAAGATGAAGCCAGATATCAAAGCTCTTTCCAAACTGGTGGTGTAACCCAGCAACAGTTGGACCAGGCTAAACTAGCGACAAGGAATGCGAAATTGCGCCTGCAGGCTTCACAAAGAAAATTAAGTGATGCAAACATCAAATCCCCAATCAATGGAATTGTAAATAAGAAATATATAGAAGTTGGTGCTTTTGTAAATACACAGGGTACACAGATGTTCGAATTAGTTGACGTCTCTAAATTAAAACTTAGAGTTAATGTTAATGAATCACAGGTAGCCAACCTTAAAATAGGTGATAAAATTGATATAAAATCTTCTGTATTCCCCAATGAGAAATTCTCTGGACAAATTACCTTTATAGCTGCAAAAGCTGACGCTACACTGAACTTTCCGATTGAAGTTGAAGTAGCAAATAATGCTAAGAATAATTTAAAGGCTGGTATGTATGCAACAGCGATATTCAATTTTCCTGCGCAAGCTCCAAGTATTCTTATTCCGCGCACTTCATTTGTAGGTAGTGTAAGTAGTAATCAGGTTTACATTTTAGATAAATCGAACAATACTGCAAAAACACGGAATGTAGTTAGCGGACGTATTCTTGGTGAAAACGTTGAGATCCTTGATGGTTTAAAAGAGGGTGAAACTGTAATTACCAGCGGGCAGATCAACCTTGCTGAAGGTATGGCCGTCAGTGTCGTTAAATAGCATCCATAGTCCTCAGTTAAAAACGCAATAGCTTTATGCTATAAGCATTAAAAAATTAAAATGAAGATAACAGACATTTCCATAAAAAGGCCATCACTGGTAATTGTAGTATTTACTGCACTTACCCTGCTTGGCTTACTTAGTTACTTCTCGTTAGGTTATGAACTTTTACCAAAGTTCTCAAATAATGTAGTATCTATTTCAACCATTTATCCGGGTGCCTCTCCAAATGAGGTGGAGAATACCGTAACCAAAAAGATTGAAGATGCGGTATCTTCAATGGAAAACATCAAAAAAATAAATGCAGTATCGTTTGAGAGTTTATCAACGGTGACCATTACACTGACAGATAAGGCTAATATTGACATTTCACTGAATGACGCACAGCGTAAAGTAAACGCCATTCTTGCTGATTTGCCTGAGGATGTGAAAGCCCCTTCTTTAAGTAAATTCTCTCTGGACGATTTGCCCGTAATTACCATGTCAGCCTCAGCCAACATGGATGACATTACTTTTTATGACCTGATAGACAAACGAATTGCACCAGTAGTCTCTCGTGTTTCTGGTATCGCACAGGTAAACCTTATTGGTGGTTCTGAACGTGAGATACAAGTCGCCCTTGATGCAAACAAATTACAGGGTTACAATCTTTCTGTACCTCAGGTACAACAGATGATCCTGAGTTCAAATCTTGACTTTCCGACAGGTAGTGTTAAAACTCAGAATTCAGATGTATTGATTCGTTTATCAGGTAAATACAGAAGTATTGATGAATTGCGGAATTTGGTTTTAACTACTTCAAAAGATGGTGCTCAGATTCGTCTGGGCGATGTTTCTGATGTACAGGATGCTCAGAAAGAAACTGAAAAGCTGGCGAGGATCGACAGAAAAGGTGCAATTGCCATTCAGATCATCAAACAAAGTGATGCAAATGCTGTAGAAGTAAGCAAGGGTGTAAAAGCAGTAATTGCTAAATTGATGACCGAGTACAAATCTAACGGTCTTGATATTAAAATCGTAAATGACAGCTCCGTTTTTACTTTGCAATCTGCAGATGCGGTAATACACGATTTAATTCTTGCAGTAGTGCTGGTGGCATTCGTAATGCTTTTCTTCCTCCATAGCCTTCGAAATGCATTGATTGTAATGGTTTCTATTCCAGCCTCGCTGATCGCAACTTTCATAGGCATCAGTTTATTTGGATTTACCCTAAACCTCATGTCATTACTGGGCCTTTCACTCGTGGTAGGTATCCTGGTGGATGATGCGATTGTGGTATTAGAAAACATTCAGCGCCACATGGAGATGGGCAAGAACAAAGTACGTGCGGCCTCTGATGCGACCCGTGAGATTGGCTTCACCGTAGTTTCCATTACATTTGTAATTGTTGTCGTATTCTTCCCCATCGCAATCAGTACCGGCTTAGTCTCCAATATCCTGCGTCAGTTCTGCGTGGTGGTTATTATTGCCACGCTGCTTTCATTGGTTGCCTCTTTTACTATTGTTCCACTACTTTTTTCAAGATATGGAAAACTAGAGCACATTGAAGGTAAAAATATGTTCGGCCGTTTTATTTTATGGTTCGAAAAACAACTTAGAAAATTCACACTTTGGGTAACCGACATTTTAAACTGGTCACTGAAGCATAAAAGAAGAACAATACTCGCAGTAGTTGTTTTATTTGCGGGCTCTGTTTACCTGGCCGTGGGTGGCTTTATAGGCTCTGAATTCTTCCCTAAATCGGATAAAGGTGAGTTCCTGGTTCAGATTGAGCTTCCTAAAGACGCATCTTTAGAACAGACCAACTCGTTCACTCAAAGGGCAGAAGATTTCTTAAGTAAACAAAAAGAAATTACGCAGTTAATTACAACTGTAGGCCAGGCCAGTGGAGACTTTGGCGGAACACAGGCTACAGCTTACAAATCAGAAATCAACGTTAAATTGGTAGAACGAGATCAGCGTGAGGGAGTTTCTTCCGACATTTATGCTACTAAAATCAGTCGTGCACTGGCAAAGCAATTGGTTGGAGCAAAAGTCAAAACCGTACCTATCAGTATTTTGGGAATCGCGGAGAATGCGCCTATTCAATTGGTGGTTATGGGATCCGACCTGGACAGTGCCTTAAAATATGCAGAGGGTGCCCAAAAGGTACTTGCCAGTATTGAAGGAGCTACTGAGATTAAATTATCTGTTGAAAAAGGTACCCCTGAGATCAATGTACAGGTAGACCGGGACAAAATGTCGGCCTTGGGATTGACCTTGCAAACGGTAGGTACTACGATGCAAACTGCCTTTAGCGGAAACACTGATGGTAAATACCGGAAAGGTGAATATGAGTACGACATTAACATCCAATATCAGGACTTCAACCGTAAGGATATCGACGATGTACGTAACCTTAATTTCGTCAACGCAAGCGGACAATCTATAAAATTATCTCAGTTTGCAACTATAACAGAGAGTTCAGGGCCAAGTCAGCTGGAACGTCTGAATAAATCAACTTCGGTTTCTGTTAAGGCCCAGTCTATTGGTCGCCCAACGGGTACAGTAGTTGCCGAATTCAAGGAAAAACTTAAAACTATGCAGGATAACGGCCAGTTGAAAGCCCCTGTAGGTGTAAGTTATGCCTGGGCAGGTGATGAGGAAAACCAAAGTGAAGGTTTCGGAACCCTGGGTATTGCGTTATTAGCCTCCGTAATATTGGTTTATTTAATTATGGTCGCCCTTTATGACAGTTTTGTCTATCCTTTGGTGGTGATGTTCTCGTTGCCGCTGGCCTTAATTGGTGCTTTTCTTGCATTGGCACTAACGAATAATTCAATTGGTATCTTTACCATTTTAGGTTTCATCATGTTGATGGGATTGGTAGCAAAGAATGCAATCATCCTCGTCGATTTTACCAATCACATGAAAGCGGAAGGTAAATCGACTATCGAAGCATTGGTTTTAGCCAACCATGCCCGTTTACGTCCGATCTTAATGACAACCATTGCCATGATCTTCGGTATGCTTCCTATTGCACTGGCAAGCGGAGCAGGTGCAGAATGGAAAAACGGATTGGCTTGGGTTATCGTTGGAGGATTAACGAGTTCGTTGTTCCTTACCTTAATTGTAGTACCGGTAGTTTATCTCATTTTCGATATTATACTGGACAAATTAGGCTTCAACAAAAAAGGTAAAACAATAGATGAATTGATGGTTGAATCTTATGACCACAAAGATGTATTAGAATATGACCTTGACCCTGGTCATTAACCTATAAAGTCAATATTAGTAAAGAGGAACCCTAAAAGTTCCTCTTTTTTTGTTTGGCATTAAAACAATTATAATTATTTTGGTGTCATATTGTTATCATGTTGAAATACATCATTTTAATTTCCTCTATACTCTGCATTTTTACACCATCATCCAGGGCCCAGCATCCCCCTTTATTTGAAGGAGTGCTCACAGACACCGCCTTTGTTACGTTAAGTGATCTCCAAATAAACCTTGTAAAATACAGCTACAGCAAGCCTAAAATTAATTTTCTGGCCATTCATGATGATGAAGACACCGGTATTAAGGCTGCATTTGAATATATACGGTTTAGTGGGGGATCGATCATTGACTGTCAGTACGGAGGTACGAGAAATTATAAGTTCTCCTACAAGGGCACGAATTTCCAGACAGATCCTAACAGCATCTATTCCTATGGGGGCGTCGTGATGGGTTTGGAAAAATACAGCAATATAGATAGTGATGACGTGATCAGGCAATTGCAGGAGACTGCCAAAATGATTCTGAACTTCTATAATACTAAAAAGCATGGCTATATCTTTACCCTGCACAATAATGCAGACGGCGGATTCGGAATATCATCCTATACAGAAGGAAATGCTCTTGAAGAAACGGCAGATTCTGTTTATGTTAATCCTGAGATGGACTCCGATGATCTGATCCTGGTTACCGAAGTGGCTTTATTTAACAATTTTAAGAAGCAAAATGTAAATGTTATCCTGCAATCAGATGCCGGCCCGGAAGACGGCTCGCTTTCCGTTTATGCGATGAACAATAAGATCCCTTACATTAATGTAGAAGTCCAGCATGGTCATCAGTATGAGCACCTGAGACTGATTGAAATTGCCATAAAAGTCTTGTACGAAACCTATCCGCATTTAAAAGAGAAGGCCGCAGAATAATTTGCGGCCTTCTCTTTTAAACTTATCGTTTAATTAAATATGTATCGCCCTATTTTCGGTTGCAGCCATCGCTGCTTCTTTAAATGCCTCTGTATAGGTTGGATGAGCATGACAGATGCGTGCAATATCTTCCGCAGAAGCGCGGAACTCCATAGCCACTACCGCCTCAGCGATCATATCAGCCGCCCGCGGTCCGATCATATGTACACCCAGGATCTCATCCGTTTTCGCATCTGACAACACCTTAACGAAGCCATCCGTATCCATACTTGCTTTAGCTCTGCCACTTGCTTTAAACGGAAAAGAGCCAGCCTTATACTGAAGACCCTGTTCTTTTAACTGTTCTTCCGTATAACCAACCGAAGCCACTTCCGGCCAGGTATATACCACACCAGGGATCAGGTTATAATTAATATGTGGTTTTTGCCCGGCAATTCTCTCAGCCACATATACACCTTCATCTTCTGCCTTGTGAGCGAGCATAGCCCCTTTAATTACATCGCCAATTGCATAAACTCCCGGCACTGTAGTTTCCAGATGTTCATTCACCGGAATCTTATTCCCTCTTTCTTCTGTCTTGATCCCAATATTTTCCAGTCCAAGGCCTTTGGTATAAGCAGTGCGTCCTACAGCTACAATGCAATAATCCGCATCAAACGTTACTTTTTCTCCTTTGGCATTATCTGCAGTCACCGTTACTTTCTTACCTTTTACCGAAGCCCCTGTGACCTTATGCCCCATAAAGAACTCCATACCAAGAGATTTTTTCAGCACACGCTGAAGCTCCTTGCCAAGACCGGCATCCATGGTAGCAATAATAGATGGCAGGAATTCAATGACAGATACTTTTGTTCCTAAACGTGCATAAACAGAACCCAATTCCAGTCCGATAACTCCCCCGCCTATTACGATCATCTGTTTTGGAACCTCTGTAATATTTAAAGCTTCCGTTGAGGTAATGATACGTTTTTTATCTATTGGCAAGAAAGGCAATGAAGTAGGTTTTGAACCTGAAGCGATGATGACATTCTTTGCAGTAATGGTTTCCGTCTTACCATCTTCCTTAGTAATGAGGATCGTATTCTTGTCTGCGAATGAACCAACACCCTCAAAGGCATCAATTTTATTCTTTTTAAAAAGATACTGGATACCAGCCGTATTTTGTGATACAACATCGTTTTTACGGGTGATCATCTGGGGCATGTCTACCTTCAGATCTTTAAGCTCAATACCATGAGTTTTAAAAGTATGCGCTGCATTATGGAAATGTTCCGAAGAGTCCAGCAGAGCCTTTGAAGGAATACAGCCCACATTTAAACAAGTACCACCAAATGTTTTGTATTTTTCTATCACGGCTGTCTTTAAGCCTAACTGAGCGCATCTTATTGCTCCAACGTAACCACCCGGTCCAGAGCCAATTACTACTACATCGTATTGCATATAAAGAATATTTTAGTGGCACTAAGTTAATAAACCTGAGATGAAATACGGGAGCGATTTGAAAAGATTGTAATTTCTTTGACCATTTCAATGCCATTTTTAAGACTGGATATTTGCATTTCACTATATTTAAGAACTTAAACCTTATTATTTCATCATGAACCGTTTCAAACTTCTATGGGTCCTGACCATTAACCTTTTTACCATAGTCAGTGTATCTGCCCAGATCACAGATTCCGCTTATGTACGTGAGAATTATACTAAAATAGAAAAGCAGATCACCATGAGAGACGGTGTAAAACTGTTTACCTCCATTTATCTTCCAAAAGATCAGTCTAAAAAATACCCATTCCTGATCAACAGAACACCTTATACCGTTGCCCCAGTGCGGACGTGCTTTTGCGCTGTCTTCTTGGAGTGACCAGTAATCCAGTGATAGCTTACCTTCTTCTCCGGAATATTCGTCTGTCCAGTGTGCATATTTTCCAATATACAGGGTCACATTGTAATTGTTAATGGGATTGGCGACAAACCAGTTGTATTGCATATAACCCCCGGGCTTTTCAATTGTGCTGAGCAGGCGTCCGTTGGATACTTCCTGCAATTCTTTCGGGACGTTAATGCTGATCAGCATACTGTCGACCTCGTCACTTTGATGATCTTTGTTGGGCCACCAGGAACTGGCACCAAAGCCCTGGCAGGCTACGGAGACCCATGGATTACCGGATTTATCTTTGCTGAAAATAAATCCGCCATCCCAGGGTGGGTTTTTGGCGATTCCCGGATTCCCGGAATAAAAGACGGTAAAGCTTTCTTTTGCGCCTTTTTTAACCTCGGCAGGGAAGTCAACAAATACGGCATTGAATGATCTTTTGAAAGGGAGTTCTACTCCATTGCTGATGATTTTTTCTACCCTCATGTTGCTGAAGAGGTCAAACTGTAATTTGCTGAAATTCTGGGTAGCGGTGAACTTAAATTCATTGCTGCCACTGATAAATTCGTTTTCAATGTCGACTTTTATATCAAGATGATAATAATTAATGTCGTAGCAACTGCGCAGCGGAGTAAGCATGCCCCTCAGGGTATCTGCCTTGCTGAATGCAGGTTTTGTGTTCAGCAACTGCCCATATGCTAATCCCGGGAGAGAGATGAGCAAGAGGCAAAGGAAGTGCCGCATACTCATTTCAGAACGGTAAGGGTTAAGGAAGAAGCGTTGTACACATCATGAAAGATGCGGTGTGTGGCTTTCTGAAAATCACCTGGTTCAGCCTGATAGATGTTCATGAATTTTTGAGGATTCCTGTCTGCTAGCGGAAACCAGGAATTCTGGATCTGGATCATGATGCGATGTCCCTTTTTAAAAGTGTGCGCTACATCTGGCAGTGTATAGTTAACCTTAGTGATCATTCCGGGTTCGATGGCTTCCGGTTTTTCAAAGCTATTGCGGTATTTGCCACGCATGATTTCTCCGCGTACCAGCATCTGATATCCGGCCATTAATATATTTTTTGGGTTTTTAACCGGATTGATGGCGTCTTCTGGATATACATCGATCAGCTTGACTACATAGTCAGCGTCGGAGCCGGTTGTGGAAACGACAAGGTTGGCAAATAACGGGCCTGTTAAGGTAAGGTCTTCGGTCAGGTTGTCTGTCTGGTAGACCTTCACATCCGGTCTTCGGGCAGCAAAGCGCTGGTCGTCAATCATGTATTCTCTTGTTCTCTGGCTTTGCACGCCATCCTGGTATGGAACAGGCTGGTTTGGGTCGCTGACATACTCGTCCCAACTGTCTGTTCTGCCAACTTTTTCAAAAGCCAGTTTACCATTTGGCTGTAGGTAAAGAGTTCTGGTTTCTGTTTCTTTTGGTGGCCAGGTATCAAATTTTTTCCATTCATTGCTGCCTGTAACGAATATATTGGCCTCGGCAGGATTGAACTCTCCTTCGCCTTTCAGATAATGCTTAAAGAATGGGAGTTCAAAGTTTTTCTGATACTCCAGACTCGTTGGTGTACCAAAATTAATATCTCCAAAACTGCTTCCTTCACTGCGTACCCAGCCACCATGAAACCATGGACCCATAACCAGGATATTATTGGCTCCCGGGTTTTGCTGTTCAATGCTTTTATAAGTCGCAAAGGTACCGTAGGCATCTTCTGCATCAAAGAACCCCCCGACCACCATGACGGCTGGTTTTACATTAGTGAGGTGAGGCCGGATATTGCGTGCTTTCCAGAAGGTGTCAAGGTTGGGATGTGCAAACAAATTGTTCCAGAACCTGATGCTGTCTGCAAAATATTTGTCTTTCAGGTTTTTAACTGACCCTGATTCAAGATAGAAGCGGTAGTTGTCGGGAATAGGGAATACAAATCCCTTAGGGCCTTTATCAGGTGTGATTGGCTTAGGTCTTGGCACGCCAAAAGTACTCATAAAACCAAAGGCATCCATTAAAAAAAGCGCTCCGTTGTGATGAAAATCATCACCTGCAAACCAATCGGTAACAGGTGCCTGCGGTGAAACAGCTTTTAGCCCGGGGTGCGCACCAGGCAGTGATGTGGTGGAATAAAATCCTGGATAGGAAATGCCATAGATGCCTGCCTTCCCGTTATTATTCTTTATGTTTTTGATGAGCCAGTCAATGGTATCATA
>Ga0215277_1235_pt1 | contig 9609 bp, 6 predicted proteins | sample ZER3_50Endo4_M4_FD_182619 | JGI IMG/M metagenome (GOLD analysis project Ga0215277, IMG submission 182619) | Enriched cells of freshwater protists from Biology Centre CAS, Ceske Budejovice, Czech Republic - ZER3_50Endo4_M4 | ecosystem: Environmental > Aquatic > Freshwater > Unclassified ... | reverse complement strand
TTCATCTTTTGGATCAGTCTGCTGCGTTCAGCAAGCTGGTCTTTGCGCAGCTGTGCATCCCGTTCCATATCCCAGTAAGGGATGCCATCCACAAAAGTCTTTTCCGCTTTGGCATAGATGGACAGGGGGTTGTCTGACCAGATCACCACGTCGGCGTCCTTTCCTGCTTTCAAACTACCGACCTTGTGGTCTATGTGCAGCATTTTTGCCGGGTTGAGTGTTACAAATTTAAAGGCTTCCTCTTCAGGAACACCACCATAAAGTACAGCCTTCCCTGCTTCCTGATTCAGCCTGCGCGCCATTTCCGCATCGTCGGAATTGAAAGCAGTGGTAATGCCAACATTGTGCATGATCTTTCCGTTGTAGGGGATGGCTTCAGCCACCTCCATCTTGTATGCCCACCAATCCGAAAAAGTGGAGGCATTGATGCCGCGGGCCTTCATTTTGTCGGCCACTTTATAGCCCTCAAGGATATGTGTAAAGGTATTGATCCTGAAACCCAGGCTGTCGGCTACCTTCATCAGCATATTGATCTCCGATTGTACATAAGAGTGGCAGGTGATGAACCTCTTGTTGTCAAGAATCTCAACGATGGCATCCAGCTCAAGGTCCCTGCGTACGGTATTTCCCTTTTTAGCCAATGCGGCTTTGTATTCTTTCGCACGGGTAAACTGATCTACAAATGTTTGTTCAACACCCATCCGGGTTACCGGAAAACGAGTACCGGTGCCCCAGTTGCTTTGTTTCACGTTTTCACCCAGGGCAAATTTAATGAAGCCGTCGGCCCCGGCGAATTTCAGCTCCTCGGGCAATTTGCCCCACCTTAGCTTAATCAGCTGCGATTGTCCGCCTACGGGGTTTGCAGAGCCATGCAGGATCTGCGAGGTGGTTACTCCGCCAGCCAGCTGCCGGTAAATATTGACATCCTCAGAATTGATGATGTCTGCGATACGAACTTCGGCAGAAGAGGCCTGCGCACCTTCATTTATCCCTCCTGTTCCTGCGATGTGTGAATGTTCATCTACAATTCCGGGAGTAATGTGTTTACCAGTAGCGTCAATTACTCTGGCACCGGCGGCAGAAAGGTTTTTGCCATACCCATGAATAAATATATATTAACCCTGATCTTGTCTGTAGCCGGACTAAGTGGCTTTTCACAGGCCAATATTTCTCCGGCTAAGCCGCAGGACAAAAAAACCATTATTTTGGGGGGCAAACTGCATATTGGCAATGGCAAGGTGATAGAAAACGGTTATGTGATCTTCGAAAAAGGCAAGATCACAGGCGCAGGAGATGCCACATTAGTACGCATTGATCCTGCAGGTGCCAATATGATCAATGCCAGTGGGAAACACATTTATCCGGGCTTCATCTCTACGATCACTAATTTAGGCTTGGCAGAATATGAAGCGGTGAAAGCTACGCTGGATTTTACAGAGATCGGCACCTTCAACCCGCACATCAGGTCACTGGTGGCCTACAACACCGATTCTAAGGTACAGGCCACACTGAGGAGCAATGGCGTACTCATGGCGCAGGTAACCCCACAGGGAGGAACGCTCTCGGGAAGTTCTTCTGTGGTACAGCTGGATGCCTGGAACTGGGAAGATGCAGCCATCAAAAAAGACGATGCCCAGCATTTAAAATGGCCTGTTACACCAAAACTGACCAGGGGTGGCGCTGCGGTACTTTCTCCTGACGTCTTAAAGGAACGGACTCAGCAATTAGCCGATGAAATTGACCAGTTTTTTGCCGAGGCAAAGGCCTATGCGGAAACCGCGAAACCTGAAGTGATCAACACCCGCCTGGAAGCGATGAAACACTTGTTTGACGGACGGCAAAAATTATTTATTTCTGCTGATGCAGAGAAGGACATTGCAGCGGCTATAATCTTTGCCAGGAAATACGGCATCACTCCGGTGATCGTGGGCGGAGACGAGGCCTGGCGGATCACCAAATTGCTAAAGGACAACAACATTTCCGTGGTAGTAAAACAGCCGCATTCCTTGCCCAATGCTACGGATGATGATGTGAACCTGCCTTATAAAAACGCGGGTTTGCTGGCTAATGCCGGGATCAGTGTAGTCCTGAGCATAGAGGGCTACTGGCAGCAGAGGAATCTTCCTTTTATGGCGGGAACTGCGGCAGCCTGGGGGCTTGACAAAGAAGCTGCCCTGCAGACCATCACGCTCAATGCGGCGAAAGTGCTTGGGATTGATCAGCAAACGGGAAGCCTGGAAACCGGAAAGGATGCGACACTGTTCATCTCTGCGGGTGATGCACTGGATATGAGAACCAATAAAGTAGAACAGGCATTTATTCAGGGCAGAGACATCAATCTGGATAACCTGCACAAGCAGCTGGACAAAAAATTCAGCGCCAAATATAGTTCACAATAAGATAACAGAACAGCTGTATTTCTTAATACGTCAGCACTTTTGCGATAACACAGCACCGCTACTTTCGTCATCGATAAAATCAAACTAATTTTTAATCGATGATGAAACGTTTACTATGTACAGCTTTAATGCTGATTTTCTGTTGCCTCGCTAAAAACGACCTTTTAGCACAGACAACACAGGCATCTATTTCCGGGATCATTTCCGATGAACAGAACAAACCTATACCAGGGGTTTCTGTATCTGTTAAAAACGAATCAACCGGTTTTACAACAAGAACAAATACCAATGGCCAGGGTGAATATACCTTCAAAGAGCTGCCATTAGGTGGCCCGTATACGGTAAAGGCAACCTATACAGGTTTAGGTGACCAGGTTTTATCGGGTTATATGCTCAACCAGGGTGACCTTGTCAAAGCTAATGTAAAGATGCAGATCGCAGCTCAGACCCTGCAGGCGGTTGAAATCAATGGCAACGGCCTTAAAAACAAAGTACAGCAGTTTGGCGCATCAACAGAGATCTCGGCAAAGACCATGAACCAGCTTCCGGTGAACGGACGTAATTTCTCCTCACTGATGGACTTGTCGCCATTGAGCCGCGGCGGTGGCATTTCCGGACAACTCGGTTCTTCAACCAATTACACCATTGATGGTATGAATGCCAAAAACCCGACCTCTGCCGGAAGTACGACCAGCAGAAGTGGTGCTCCTTACTCGATTTCCATCGAGGCGGTAAGGGAATTTAAGGTAGTGACCAATCAGTACGACGTTACTTTCGGCCGTGCAGGTGGTGGTACCATCAGTGCGGTAACCAAATCCGGCACCAACACGATCAGCGGAAGCGCATTCAGCTATGGCCGCGCTGGCTGGCTGGCCAGTCCTTACGATATCCGTGGCAACAAACGCGTTAACGATTTCTCTACTTATCAGTACGGATTCACTTTAGGTGGCCCGATCATTAAAGACAAACTGCATTATTTCGTCGGTTGGGACCACCAGCGTGATGCCCGCCCGCTAATTATCGCAGACATCAACAATCCTGAAGATGAAGCACGTTTCAATATTACCAACAGCACTTTGAATGCCTTTCAGGCCATCGCCCAGGATAAATATGGAGTTGCCCGGTCTGCACAGTTTGGTTCTTTTGATAAGAAACGTGGTTCTGATGCTGCATTTGCCCGTATAGACTGGCAGATTGATGAGAAAAACTTGCTGACCATCCGTGACAACTATACCAACGACAGGAACCCGCTGGGTCTGGCCGACAATACAGCCATCAACTTTTATGAAAGTTATGGTAATGATAAAAACGCAGACAACAGCTTACTGGCGACATTGCGCAGTACCATCAGCAGCAAGGTCACTAATGAACTGAAGGTCCAGCACTTGTACACCTTCCAGGCCAGTACACAAAATGATCAGCTCAGATTCGCAATCCCAAGAGCTGTGGTTGGTAATGTGACCTCTGTCCTGACTGACGGCTCTACCAAATCTACAGCAATCCAGATCGGGGGCCACCGTTTTGGACAGGAAGGTTTTACCAACAATGTTTTCCAGCTGGTAGACAATTTCTATTACAACACAGACAAAGTAAAATATACGTTTGGTGCCGACCTGATGTACACTGATGCCACTTCCCTATACGGAAGCGAGGTGAACGGACGTTTTGAATACACCAATAGCGGCGCAGATGCTACAGCACAGACCTCACTTCAAAACTTTGAAAACCTCATCCCTAACCGCTTTTACCGCGAGGTGCCATTGGTTTCTGACCCTACGGTAAAGGCGGGCATCTGGAATGCAGCTATCTATGGACAAATGCAAACTAAACTGGCTTTCGGACTTGATTTCACTGGTGGTCTTCGTTTAGACTACAGCAAGTACCCGACTTCTCCGCTAAACGAAACTCTATTCAACGCGATCGGCGTAAGGACAGACCAGAAACTTTCACAGTTCCTGATCCAGCCACGTGTGCAGTTCAACTGGGACATCGAAGAAAAACATACTGACTATATACGTCTGGGTGCCGGTATATTTGGTTCTGATGTAAACAATTATGTAACCATTAATAACCTGACCTTTGACGGTAAACACCTGGCAACGGTTGACGTTTTCGGTGCTGATGTACCAAGACCTGATTTCCCGGGTTACAGAAACGGTACAGTTGCTACGCCACACTTGAGCAATTTCCAGTTGCCTACCATCAATACCTATGCAGCAGATGCACAGATTCCAGTGGTTTATAAAGCCAACCTGTCTTACTCCAAACTGATCAATGAGAAATTGAAAGTGGGTATAACCGGCTACGCTACCCTGGGTCGTCACAACTATATGTATGTAGATAGAAACATGTCGGCAAATCCTTTCTTTACTTTGTCCAATGAGGACAACAGGGGCGTATTTGTTCCTTCGATTCCAAGCAATGGTGCTGCCGACTGGAAAACAGGCCGTCTGACCAATCAATTTGGCAGGGTTCTGGAATTGAACAGTAAAGGTAAAGTAAACCAGTTTGCTGTAGTGGTTGATGCGACTTGGCAGTACTTTAAAGATGGACAGATCAGCGCCAGCTATACTTTAAATGACACAAAAGACAATACTTCGTTTAATGGTAATGTGGCTAACTCTGCCACTTTATCTCTCCTGGTTAAAGATGATCCGAGAGATTTGAGCAAAATGAGCTATTCTGACAACCATTTCCGCCACAAAGTGGTCATCTATGGTACACTTCCTACTTTCTGGGGCGTAACAGCAGGTGTACGTTATTCAGGTATCGGCGGTACACGTTATAGCCTTACCTCAGGTGCGAACAACAACGGTGACTTCGTAGCTACCAACGACCTGGCCTTTATCTTTGACAGGAACAATGCCAATGTACCTGCAAATGTACGTACCGGCCTGCAAGCTCTGCTCGACAATCCACTGGCCAGCCAAAGCATTAAAGATTATATCCTGAAATATGAGGGCCAGATCGCTGAGCGTAACGGAGGGGTCAATCGTTTCTTTGGTGTGGTAGACCTGCGTATTGCTAAAAAGATCAAATTGCGTGGAACACACAATCTGGAGTTCTCGGCAGACGTATTCAACGTAGGCAACCTGCTTAAAAAAACATGGGGTGTAAACGAAAGCCTGGGCAATCAGGCTTTATATGCACTAGGCATTCCTAAAACTGCAACTACTGCTGCAGTTCCAAATTTTGATACGACCAACAAAGTATTTAACTACCGCGTGAATAATTCTGGTGTGGTAAATCCTTCAGGTAATCCATATCAGTTCCAGATCGGAGCACGATACGGATTCTAATCAAATCTGAAGAAAAAGAAAAGAGGGGGTTCACAATTGTGAACCCCCTCTTTTCTTTTCTGGAGGAATACCAATACTGCTTTTTCCGGTCTCCATGAAATCCGAACGAAAGTTTAGTGCAAAAAAAAAGAGTAACCTCATCCAAGGTCACTCGTTTTTAACTAACTTATTATTCATAAAAAAACTGGCTGTTGGGGAAGGAGTCGAACCTTCAAGGGGTAGTTAGCTACAGTTCAAAAATTAATTTGTGGTCAACCCATAAACTGCGTTTATCCATTAATCCCCACCACCGAGACAAGAAGGCGTGTCTGCCAATTTCACCACCCAACATTTTATAAAGAACGAATATAGTAATATTTTTTAGGTAGTTAATATTATTATATTGGCTGTAGGGGAAGGAGTCGAACCTTCAAGGAGTAGTTAGCCCTTACGGGTTTTCCAATCTCTCCACCACCGAGACAAGGAGGTGCGTCTGCCAATTTCACCACCCTACAGAGTATAAACAAGTTTTAAAGAACGAATTTTTTCTTACTTGCTTGATACAAATGTAAGAACAACCACAATATGTTGCAAATATTTTAAACATTTAATTTTATTTTTACGAAATTTTAAATTATTTTTGAAATACGTTATCAAATATTAAAACGATGCTTAAAAAAGAAAGCCAAAATTTAGAAATTGATAACCTCGATATCGATATTCTGAAGCAGCTGATGCAGGACGCCACAAAGCCCTATACAGAAATTGCCAAGGATCTTATCGTTTCGGGGGGTACCATCCATGTCCGTATGAAGAAACTGCAGGAGATGGGCATCATCAAGGGTTCTCATTTAATTATAGATCCGCAGAAAGCCGGCTATGACATCACGGCATTTTTGGGAATCTATCTTGAAAAAGGGATCCAGTATAAGGACGCCGTAGCACAGCTCAGCCGGATCAAGGAGGTTGTGGAGCTGCATTATACTACAGGAGCCTATAGCATGTTTGCCAAGATCATCTGCAGGGATACAAGCCACCTCAGGCATGTCCTGAATGAGGAGATCCAGGCTGTAGCAGGGATTCAGCGTACAGAAACCCTGATCTCCTTAGAAGAAAGCATCAGAAGGCAGATTGAATTGTAAGGTTCATTCTGCTTTAAAAACAGAATGAAAAAAGGCAGGATACTAACCAATCCTGCCTTTTATTTGCCAGAAAAATTACCTTCTCAGAGAAGACCTCAGCGCCTTTGTTGCGAAGCTTCAAAGGATGCAGTCTTCGAAGAGAATGGTTATTTTTCCCTTTATTTAAACATATTTTTCAAGGCCTCCAGTTTCAATTGCAAATCTCCGTCCGGAAGCGGTTTCTCCTTTTGGCCACCTTTATGATTGTGCTGAGGTTTAAGCGGTTTTTTATGCTGCTGACCGGAATTCCGGTTCTGCTGTGCTGCAGGTTTATCAAATTTCTTTGCTTTATCTCCCTGCTTTTTGTGATCCTGCTTAGGTTTTACCGCATGCTCCGCCTTCATTGAAAGGGAAATACGTTTCCTGGCTACATCCACTTCCACTACCCTTACCTCTACTTTCTGATGAACTTTTACAACATCAGCAGCATTGGTCACAAATTTATCTGAAAGCTGGCTGGTGTGTACCAATCCATCCTGATGAACACCTATATCAACAAAAGCACCGAAATTGGTAATATTCGTCACGATACCCGGCAGTTTCATTCCCACTTTCAGATCAGCAATTTCATTGATACCGTCGGTAAAGCTGAATACCTCAAACTGCTCACGCGGATCTCTCCCCGGCTTCGCAAGCTCATTCATGATGTCGTTCAAAGTAGGCAGGCCGATCTCGTCACTCACATACTGCTGCAATTTGATCTGCTTGCGCAACTCCGCATCTTTCACCAGCTGTGCGACACTGCAGTTCAGGTCACGTGCCATCTTGCTGACCAGTGCATAGCGTTCCGGATGAACAGCACTTGAGTCAAGCGCATGCTCTGCATTTCTGATCCTCAGGAAGCCTGCTGCCTGTTCAAAAGCTTTATCACCCAGTCTGGGTACTTTTCTGAGACTTTCTCTGTTTTTAAAGGCTCCGTGTTCATTACGGTAATTCACGATGTTCTGTGCCAGCTGAGGGCCAAGACCCGAAACATAAGCCAGCACCTGCTTGGAAGCCGTATTCAGCTCCACACCTACTGCATTTACACAGCTCATTACCGTATCATCCAGTGATGCCTGTAATTTATGCTGATCTACATCGTGCTGATACTGTCCTACCCCGATAGATTTAGGGTCAATCTTAACCAGTTCAGCCAATGGATCCATTAACCTTCTTCCAATAGAAACTGCTCCCCGTACGGTAATGTCATGATTCGGAAATTCCTCTCTGGCCACATCAGAAGCAGAGTATATAGAAGCCCCGTTCTCATTGACCATTACAATCAATACACTTTCGAGTCCCAGTCCGCGAACAAAAACCTCTGTTTCCCGGCCCGCAGTACCATTCCCTATGGCAATCGCCTCTACCGCATGTTCTTCGACCAGTCTTTTTAGGACTTGTGATGCTTCCAGAACTCCTCTGTTTCCATTGTGCGGATAAATCGCTGTATTCTCCAGTAACTTACCCTGTTTATTCAGGCAAACTACCTTACAGCCCGTCCGGAACCCCGGGTCAATCGCCAATACGTTCTTTTCACCCATAGGTGCGGCAAGCAGCAGTTGCCTTGCATTCTCGGCAAATACCCTGATGGCCTCCTCATCGGCAGTTTCTTTAGATAATCCGCGTACCTCAGTCTCCATCGCAGGCCCGAGCAGCCGCTTATAGCTATCCAGTACTGCAAGTTTCACCTGAGCAGAAGCCGCATGATTTCCCTTTATAAATTGTTTTTCCAGAATTTCTATTGCTCCATCCTCTGCCGGCATCGTCTCCAGTTTCAGAATCTCTTCGTTCTCTCCCCTGCGCATCGCCAGCACCCGGTGTGATGGCGCCGCTTTTAAGGGTTCATTCCAGTCAAAATAATCTTTGTATTTGATTCCTTCTTCTTCTTTTCCCTTTTGCACGGTAGATTTCACAACCGCGTACTGCTGAAAATACCTTCTCATGGAAGTACGCGCATCTGCATTCTCATTGATCAGTTCTGCGATGATATCACGCGCACCGGCAAGTGCTTCATCGACAGATTTTACCCCCAGCTCCTCATTCAGGAACTGCTCGGCACTAAGCTCAGGATCCTGTTTGTCTTGTACCAAGATCGATAATGCAAGTGGCTCCAGTCCTTTTTTACGTGCTTCGGATGCCCTTGTCTTGCGTTTAGGCTTATAAGGAAGATAGAGATCTTCAATCGTGGCAATGTTGGTTGCCGCATTGATTCTGGACTCGAGTTCCGGTGTGAGCTTATCCAGTGCAGCAAGTGCTTTTAGTATAGCTTCCCGGCGTTTGTCCAGTTCCCGCAGCTGCTGAAACCTATCGCGGACCGCTGCTACCTGTACTTCATCCAAACTTCCGGTCATCTCTTTACGGTAACGCGAAATAAAGGGAACGGTTGCTCCGTCGTCAAGCAATTCAATAGTAGCGATAACCTGCTTTTCTGCTACTGCCAATTCCGTAGCAACGATCATTGAGTGAATACTCATCTTTTCTCTGTTTGATTTTTAAAGTACAATGGCGCCAAAAATAAATAAAAAATCCCGCAGGGATGAACCTGCGGGATTATATTTTCATTACTTTTTATCAGTCTTATTTTACTGCGTACATTACTTCTTTTACCGCTTTAACTACCCTTTCAGCATTAGGTAAGCTTGCAGCAATTAATGTCGGTGCGTATGGAAGCGGAACATCTGCACAGGTAATGCGCAATACCGGAGCATCTAAATAATCGAAAGCATTTTTCTGAACGTTAAACGCGATCTCAGAAGAGATAGAAGCCAA
>Ga0215277_1215_pt1 | contig 9802 bp, 9 predicted proteins | sample ZER3_50Endo4_M4_FD_182619 | JGI IMG/M metagenome (GOLD analysis project Ga0215277, IMG submission 182619) | Enriched cells of freshwater protists from Biology Centre CAS, Ceske Budejovice, Czech Republic - ZER3_50Endo4_M4 | ecosystem: Environmental > Aquatic > Freshwater > Unclassified ... | reverse complement strand
AACCACGAAAATGTATCTAAACCATTTATAATAATGTTTAATTTTGAGCTGGTGTAACCAGAAATCATTTCCTTAAGAGCTTTTTCAAAATTTTCATCAGTTATTATTTTGCTGTTTTCTCTAGATATATTTCTTGTTTTTGAGTAAATGTTATTTAATTGAGACAGAAAAATTTCTTTGTTTTCTTCTTTTTCTAAATCATTATCCTCTGTAAATACTAAAATCTTATCAATTTCTTTCTCAAGTTCAAATTGTAATTTCTCTGAAATACGCATTTCATTCTTGAAAACTTCATTGTTATTTTCTTTTTTTCCTTTTTTTCTCATGTAGAAAATTAGAATAATGAAACTTATAAAGACGATAGAAATAACAATATACAAGATAAAACTTCTATTTTTTTGTCTTTGGATTTCCAATTCAGCTTCCACTCTTTCAGTTTTAAGCTCTAAATTTTCTTCTTTGTCTTTTTTAAAATCGTATTTAATATTTGCAAATTGATTTTTTTGCGATAAACTAATTTTGCTAAAACTGTCAATGAAGTGGATATATATATCAGAATATTTTTTTAAACGATTTCCTGTACTTGTACGTATTAAACATTCTAAAGCATATTTTTTTTGCTTATAGGTATTTACCACTAATGCGTGCTTATAAGCTGTTTCAGCATACTTTCTTGCCAATGAAGGATTTGAATGGGCATAATAATCAGAAAGATTTGAATAAGTATTTGGAAGGTATAGAACATCATTTAATTCTATCCTAATTTTCAGAACTTCTTTATAATAGGCTAAAGCAGCGGTATCGCCTAGACTTGCATAGGAATTTCCTATATTGCTTTTCATTATAGCATAATCTAGTAATTCAAAATCTTCTAAAGTATTTGCCTTTTTTTTATCAGCATAATAGCCTGTTGTTGCTACTTTAGTATAGATTTCTATAGCCTTTTTGTATTTACGTTGATGAAGATATACAAGTGCAATATTAGCTAGGGCGTTTGCCTTTCTTCTTTCACCAGTGTTTAAATTATAAGCCTTTTTTGCATACACAAGAGCATTGTTGTAATCTTGAGTGGCTAAATAATTGTCTGCAATAACTCTGTACGTTTCCCAAGCAAACCTTGGTTTTTTAAGATATTTAAGATAGGGAAATACTTTTGTAGCTGTAAATTCACTTTCAATGTAATTTCCTTGATGATGTTGTATAAGTGCTATCGATATTAATGCATCAACATAATCTACCCTGTCTTTTACGGTATCGGCTATTAATACAACTCTTTCATAAATTTTAAAAGCTTTTGAATATTCAAATTTATCAAAATACGCATCGCCCAATATTGTAAGTCTTCTAACTTCAGCCGTATTATCAGTTTTTTTAGCAACAGCTACTTTTTCTTTTTTGCAAGACATTGGAACGACGAGCAAAAAAAATATAAAAACTGAAATTTTGACTAAAGTAGAGATTTTCATTTGGGGCTATGACGTTAAAAACACAATTTATAATGGCAGTTTAATGAAAATTTTAAATGTCTCACTTTGATTTGAAGAAATGTCTAAAAATCCTTTTACAGATTTAAGCCGATTTTCAATATTTACAAATATCTTATTTAGGTTTACACTACGATCTTGAAATTCAGTTCCATTATTAGTATAAGTTATTAAGATATTTTTTTCTTCCTTTTTAAATGTGATGCTGGCCAATGAAGCATTATTTATTATTTTATTCTGATCAAAAATTTCTTGTAATACACGGAAAACCGTGATCTTTTTTACTCGGTCAATTTTCAACCACGAAAATGTATCTAAACCATTTATAATAATGTTTAATTTTGAGCTGGTGTAACCAGAAATCATTTCCTTAAGAGCTTTTTCAAAATTTTCATCAGTTATTATTTTGCTGTTTTCTCTAGATATATTTCTTGTTTTTGAGTAAATGTTATTCAATTGGGATAGAAAAATTTCTTTGTTTTCTTCTTTTTCCAAATCATTATCCTCTGTAAAGACTAAAATCTTGTCAATTTCTTTTTCAAGTTCAAATTGTAATTTCTCAGAAATACGCATTTCATTTTTGAAAACGGCATTGTTTTTTTCTCTTTTTCCTTTTGCAGTAACATAAAAGACAATAAAAAATAGGCTGATTATGATTGCTGAAATTATAACATAAGAGATATAACTCGTGTTTTTTTGCCTTTGTAGTTGTAGTTCTTTTTCTGCTTTTTGAGTTTTTAGTTCTAAATTTTCGTCCTTATCTTTTTTAGAATCATATTTTATACTGGCAAATTGATTTTTTGCTGTTTTTTGGCTTAAAGATACGCTGTCAGTTAATTTTATATATAGATTGATATATTTTTTCAGATTTTTACCGTCTTCAGAATCGATTACTTCAGTTAAGGAATTTATTTGATTTGATACAGAATTTGCTTTACACGCAGAAATATAACCATTAAGCGCATAGAATTTCTTCAATTTTGGATTTGGATATTTTTTGTAGTAAAGATAAAGGGAATGATAAGCGCCAATTAGTTCAAAATGATTATTTGTTTGAAGGGTTATTTCAAGACTTTTGTTAAGATTTTCTAACGCTAATTTTTCGTGATTTCCTAAACGCAGATAACTAAGTCCAAGATTATATAATATAGCAGCGTACTGAATATCAGTATTCACCAGATCGGTTACGTCGACTATTTTTTTCTTTGCTAAAGGTTCTAATAAATCTATCGCCTGCTGATACTTTTTTTGTTGCATATAGATGAAACCGATATCACATTTAATCTGTGCTTTTCTAAATTTAGATATCGCAATGTTTAGCGCTTTTTTATGATACAGCAAAGCATTATCATAATCGTAATTGTTGTAATAATTATTTGCCGTGTAAGAATAGACCATTTGAGCGAGTCTGGGTTTTCGTACAGTATATTTTAAATATGGAAAAGTTTCTGTTAGAACGCTTTCGCTTCCGTAATAATCACCAGCCCGTTGTAATATAATACCTATTTGTGATGACGCATAGACATATTGATTAGCATAATCTATTTTAGGACTACATAGAAGCTGAACTTTTTTAAAATAATAAATTGCGCTGTCATCTTGTAATAATTTATTTAAACTATCGCCTTTTTTTACCAGTTTATAAATTTCCGCAGTGTTAGCTGTTTTTTTAGAATAGACTAGTTTCTTTTTGTTACAAGATTGAATGGATAAAATAATACCAAGCAGTATGAAAAAGTTTAATGCAATTTTGCTTTTTTGTAAATGATTAAGGTGATTTATCATTTACAAAGGGAATTTAATAAATACTTTAAAACCTTTTCCTGCTTCTGAATCAATATCGATTTCACCTTTAATGGCTAAAATTCTATTTTCAATATTATGCAGTCCATTTTTTAGAACCATCTTGTGTACATCAATTCCTTTTCCGTTATCGGTGTAATTTATGATGATATTTTTTTTCGTTTCCTTAAAAACAATGGCAACTAAACTAGCATCACTATGTTTCTTCATGTTTACAAGTAACTCTTGTATAGCTCTATAAACAGCAGTTTTTTTTGCTTTATCAACTTCGTTCCATGAAATAGTATCAATGCCATTTATTAAAAGATTCAAATTCGGAGTATTGAATCTGGAGATCATTTCTTTTAAAGATGAAGTATAATTTTTATCTGTAACAATAGTGCAATTTTCTTTTGAAATATCTCTCGTTCGGGCATAAATAGCATCAAGATTATGAAGTAATTGCTCTTTGTTTTCTGCCAAAGACAAATTTTTGTTTTCGGCAAAAGCCATTGTGTGGTAAATATCGTTTGCTAATTCGTCATGAAGTTTTTTAGAAATTCGTGTTTCGCTATTATAGGCTGCTTCTATTTTATCTCGATTTGCTTTAGAAGTCAAATAATAATACAGAATTAGAATCAAGCATAAACTCAAAACTATAATAATATACGATATAATATTTCTGCTTTTTTGGCGCTCCAGCTTTAATTCGTTTTCAGCTTTGTGAGTTTTTAATCTTAAATTTTCTTCTTTTTCTCTTTTAGAATCATATTTTATTCTCGCAAATTGGTTTTTAGCTTTTTGTCTTACTTCAAAAATGCTGTCTACTAATTCGACATATAGTAGAGAATATTTTTTTAGTTCTTGATCTGAACTGTTTTTTATTAATAGCTTTAATGCAGTTTGCTTATTATCAATATTATTAATTTTTCTAAATTTTTTATAAGCTTCTAAAGCGTGTTTTTTTGCTAAGAAAGAATCGTTGTTTTCGTCATAATAAGAAGCAATATGCAAATTGCTCACGGCAACTCCCGAATTATTATTAATGTCTTTTCTGATCTGCAACGCATGATTTAAATACTGAATTCCTCTTGGATCATTCATCTTAACATAGCACAAACCAATGTTATCTATATTTTTCGCATTATGTTCAGGCTTTTCTATAAGCTCTTTTTTTGTAGATAAGCGTGAAAATATCTGCAAAGCTTCATCATATTTTTGCTGTTCTAGCAAAACAGATGCGATATTGCTTTTGGTTAAAGACTTTCGAGATTCATCTATTTTAAGACCTAATGCTTTATTATAATAGAGCAAAGCATCATTTAGATTATAAGTTTGAAGATAATTAGTGCCTAAAGTCGTATAGATATTCCAAATATTATTTTGGTTCCTTAATGATTTTAAATACGGAATTGCATCAGTTATTGTGGTTTCGCTTCCAATATAATCCCCATGATTAAGCTGGATGTCAGCCATACAATTAAGAATGTTGGTATAATTGTCAGGATCTATTTTAGGATCACAAATTAATTTTGCTTTGTTGTAGTAGAAAAACGCACTGTCTGAATTGCTATACTTATTATAAAAAACAGAAGCCTTCTGAATGTTTTTTTGAACTTCTAACTTGTTTTGTTTTTCTTTTAAATCATCATTGTTTTTTTCTTGGCAAGAGAAAAGAACCAATAAAAGAGGAATTATATAGGTAAGTATTTTTAATCTTTTTGACATCATGCGCCAAAAATAAATAATTCTGCAAATTATGAATTAATTATTTTGCTTTTTTCTTCTTTTTAATTCTAATTCTTAGATAAATAGAGAAAGCCCTTTGAAGACAAGGGCTTTGAAAGGTTTTTTATTTGTAAAATTTATCCTTATAAATTATTCTGCACGCATGCCAGTTGCAATTCCGATTCTATTCCAAGCATTTATTGTAATGATTGCCATAATGATTTCTGCAAGATATTTTTCGTCAAATAATTTTGCTGCATTTTGATATACTTCTTCAGAAACGTGATTACTAATTAAAGTTATTTCTTCTGTCAAAGCTAATATTGCTTTTTCTTCGTCACTATAAAAATCAGCTTCGCGCCATGCACTCAGTAGATAAATGCGTTGCTCAGTTACGCCCAATTTTCTTGCGTCTGCAGTATGCATATTTATACAATAAGCACAACCATTTATTTGAGAAGCTCTAATTTTAATGAATTCTTTATGTACTGGAGATAGGGAAGTAGAAGCAATGTATTTTTCTAAACCAAACATGGCTTGATAAGCTTCTGGGGCAACTTGCGGGATAACGATTCTTGAGTTCATTTTTATATGTTTTAAAAGTTCATTACAAAGGTCAGTAATGTATTCTCTCAAAAACTTGAACTACTTCAAGAAATACAGATTAGACTTTTCCAGCTCTAATTTTACTCATAAATTCAGCAGAAAAATCTAAATAGGAGGCAATCATATATTGTGGAACGCGCTGAACAAATTCTGGAAAATGATCATTGAAATGATGATATCTTTCTTCAGCCGACATTGTAAATAAGAATTTGATGCGCATTTGCATAGCGCCAAAAGTTTTTTGAGTAACGATTCTAAAATATCTTTCCAGATTTGGTATTTCAATCAGTAGAGATTCTAAAACAGTTTTATCGACAGCAATAACTTCTGAGTTTTCTACAGCTTGTAAATAAAAGCTAGACGGAGTATGATTGTGATAACTTAAATAATCAGTTATCCACCAGCTTTCTATTCCAAATTGAAGTGTTTGTTCTGTTCCTTTAGAATTGATGATGTATTGTCTCATACAGCCTTTTACAACAAAATACATTGTATTGCAGATTTGTCCTTCTTTTAAAACATGCTCTTTCTTTTTTACTTTCGAAACTTCTAAGCATGATTCTAATTTATCAATATCTGAAGGTTCTAGAGTAATGAATTTTTGTATGTGATCAACAAGAGGCTTAAGCATTATATGATTGTTTTAAAATGATTTTAAAGGTAAAACAGATTGTTTTAAAAACAAAAAACCATTCGAATAAACGAATGGTTTTTTTATAATAAGTAAGTAATCTTAAATTGAGTTTATAAAACGTTTTATTTTACTTTATTAAGAATAGCTTTGAAAGCTTCTGGGTGGTTCATAGCTAAATCTGCAAGAACTTTTCTGTTCAATTCGATTCCGTTAGCTTTAACTTTCCCCATGAATTGAGAATAAGACATTCCTTCTAATCTAGCTCCAGCGTTGATACGTTGAATCCATAATGAACGGAAATTTCTTTTGTTTTGTTTTCTATCGCGGTAAGCGTAGCTCATCGCTTTCTCTACTGCATTCTTAGCAACTGTCCAAACGTTTTTACGTCTTCCAAAGAAACCTTTGGCTTGCTTCATTATTTTTTTTCTTCTTGCTCTTTTAGCAACTGAATTTACCGATCTTGGCATAATTTTAATGTTTTTTTGTAGCAGGCGTCCTGAATTGAATCAAAGGAACTTAAAGCCATACTCCAAGGTTATATAAATAATTTTTTAACCTAAAGAATTATTAGATAATTCTTAATTGTTGTTTAATGCTTCTCATGTCTGTTTGGTGAACTAGCGCTGAGTGAGTCAAAGCTAATTTACGTTTTTTAGATTTTTTAGTCAAGATGTGACTTTTAAAAGCATGCTTTCTTTTAATTTTTCCAGAGCCAGTAACTTTAAAACGTTTCTTAGCGCTAGATTTTGTTTTCATTTTAGGCATTTTTCCTAGTGTTTTAATTTATTCTTACTTACTTATATTTTTGTTTCAAGTTTACAGTTTCAGGTTCAAAACTGAATACCGAAACTGCAAACTGAGACTATTTTTTCTTCTTAGGAGCAATGAACATAATCATTCTCTTTCCTTCCAAAACAGGCATAGCTTCAACTTTACCATGTTCTTCCAAATCCTGAGCAAGACGCAATAATAGAATCTGACCTTGATCTTTATAAATAATAGAACGTCCTTTAAAGAAAACGAATGCTTTTAGTTTAGCACCCTCTTTTAAGAATTTTTCAGCGTTCTTTCTTTTAAATTCATAATCATGCTCATCAGTTTGAGGACCAAATCGAATTTCCTTTACAACAACTTGAGAAGATTTAGCTTTTAAAGCCTTGTCTCTTTTCTTTTGTTCGTAAACAAATTTCTTGTAGTCCATAATTTTACAAACCGGCGGTTCCGCGTTTGGCGAAATTTCAACTAGATCCAATTCAAATTGATCAGCTAAACGTAACGCATCTGCGATTTTAAAAACGCCAGGCTCAATATTTTCACCTACAAGACGTACCTCTGGAACACGAATAAGATTGTTTATTCTGTGTGCATCTTTTTTTTCTACTCGAGGTTGAAAACCTCTGTTGCTTCTTATTGCTATGACTTTCTAATTTAAGTTAAACTGTAAATACTTTTAATGTCTTTTTTATTTCTTCGTCTACAATCGCAGCAAATTCTTCGATTGAAACTGTGATATTACCTTTTCCTTCTTGTCCGTGACGGCGAATTGAAATCGTACCGTTTTTCTCTTCTTCCTCACCAACGATAAGCATAAATGGGATTTTCTGCATTTCTGCATCTCTAATTTTCTTACCGATAGTTTCGTTTCGGTTGTCAATTAGGGCGCGAATTTCGTGATTTTCTAGCAAATCTAAAACTTTTTTAGCATAATTTTCGTATTTCTCGCTCAAAGACAAGATAATAGCCTGCTCAGGCATAAGCCAAAGTGGGAAATTTCCTGCTGTATGCTCAAGTAAAATTGCTATAAAACGTTCCATAGATCCAAAAGGAGCTCTATGAATCATAACTGGTCGATGTAATTCATTATCAGCACCTTTGTAAGTCAAATCAAAACGCTCTGGTAAGTTGTAATCTACCTGAATTGTTCCTAATTGCCATTGTCTTCCCAAAGCATCTTTAACCATGAAATCCAGTTTCGGACCATAGAATGCTGCTTCACCATATTCCACAACAGTATTAAGGCCTTTGTCTCTTGCTGCGTTGATAATAGCGTTTTCAGCTTTCTCCCAGTTTTCATCAGTACCAATATACTTTTCTCTGTTTTCCTGATCTCTCAATGAAATTTGAGCTGTAAAGTTTTCAAAACCTAAAGAACCGAATACATATAATACAAGGTCAATTACTTTTTTGAATTCCTCATCCAATTGTTCTGGAGTACAGAAAATGTGCGCGTCATCCTGAGTAAATCCTCTAACACGAGTCAAACCGTGTAACTCTCCAGATTGCTCATATCTATAAACAGTACCAAATTCAGCATAACGCTTTGGTAAATCTTTATATGACCAAGGTCTAACGTTGTAAATCTCACAGTGGTGAGGACAGTTCATTGGTTTCAACAAAAACTCTTCACCTTCTGCTGGAGTATGAATTGGCTGAAAACTATCTGCACCATATTTAGCATAGTGACCAGAAGTAACATATAATTCTTTCTGACCAATATGAGGAGAAACAACTTGCTCGTAACCAGCTTTCTTTTGAGCTCTTTTCAAAAATTGCTCTAAACGCTCTCTAAGCGCAGCTCCTTTAGGTAGCCACAATGGTAAACCTTGACCTACTTTTTGAGAGAAAGCGAACAATTCAAGTTCTTTTCCTAATTTACGGTGATCACGACGTTTTGCTTCTTCAAGAAGTTCAAGGTACTCAGTCAAATCTTTTTGTTTAGGGAAAGAAGTTCCGTAAACGCGAGTCAACTGTTTGTTTTTCTCGTCACCTCTCCAGTAAGCACCAGCAACACTCATGATTTTTACAGCTTTAATAATTCCAGTATTTGGAATATGTCCACCGCGGCATAAATCAGTAAAAGTAGCGTGATCGCAAAAAGTAATAGTTCCGTCTTCAAGATTTGAAATCAATTCAGTCTTGTAAACATTGTCTTTATACATTTCTAAAGCTTCAGCTTTAGTTACAGGGCGCATTTTGAAATCATACTTTCCTCTTGAGATCTCAAGAATACGATCTTCAATCTTTTTAAAATCAGCTTCAGAAATTTTCTGATCTTCAAAATCCACATCATAATAGAAACCATTAGCAATTGCAGGTCCAAGAGTCAATTTAATTCCAGGGTACAATTCCTCAAGAGCTTGCGCCATTACGTGCGAAGTTGAGTGCCAGAAAGCTTTTTTACCTTCAGCATCATTCCAAGTATATAATATAAGATTACCGTCGGTCGTCAATGGAGTTTCGGTTTCAATAGTTGTACCATTAAAAGATGCTGAAATCACGTTTCTAGCAAAACCTTCGCTAATGTTTTTAGCGACCTCCATTGGAGTTACGCCCGAAGCGAACTCTCTAATTGACCCATCGGGTAAAGTAATCTTGATCATTGTTTATAATTTTGTGAATGCAAATATACATGATTACAAAAATACATACAATATATATGTACAAGTTTACTCTATTATATATAAGTATAGTTTTTTTTGCTCTTATATATTAAGAGTAACTCTTTCCTAAAACCTGCTAAGTTTGTTTTGACACATATATTATATAAGTGTAATTTGTTTGGCAGAGC
>Ga0215277_1229_pt1 | contig 10056 bp, 6 predicted proteins | sample ZER3_50Endo4_M4_FD_182619 | JGI IMG/M metagenome (GOLD analysis project Ga0215277, IMG submission 182619) | Enriched cells of freshwater protists from Biology Centre CAS, Ceske Budejovice, Czech Republic - ZER3_50Endo4_M4 | ecosystem: Environmental > Aquatic > Freshwater > Unclassified ... | reverse complement strand
CCACAGCGCCGGCTATCAAATTATCGTTTTGTAAAGTCACCGTAATTCTGTCAGTCACTTCAAAGTTGAGCTCCTTCCTTAAGTTCTGGATCCTGTTGATCAGCTCCCTCGACAAGCCCTCCTGTTTCAACTCTTCTGTGATGGTTACATCCAGCGCAACAGTAAGATTACCCATATTGGTTACCTGCCATCCCGGGATGTCTTCAGCCATGATCTCCACATCAGCCAGTTCAATCACATACTCCGTCCCGCTCACTTTGTAATGTCCTGCAGTCTCAAAAGCAGCGAGTTCATCCTGACTCATTTTGCTAATCAGTTCGGCCACCATTTTCATATCCTTACCCACCTTAGGGCCAAGGGCTTTAAAGTTTGGCTTAATTTTTTTTGTGATAAAACCTCCCGTATCTGTAATATACTCAATATCCTTCACATTGGTTTCTGACAAGATCAGTTCCTTTACCAGCTCTACACGTTCGGCAAATTTACTATCTAGTACAGGGATCAGAATTTTAGCCAAGGGCTGACGTACATTGATCCCCGTCTTCTTGCGCAGGGAAAGTACCATCGAAGAAATATCCTGTGCCAGATGCATTCGCTCATTCAGTTCATGGTCTATCAGCGAGGTATCTGCATCGGCGAGTATGGTCAGGTGTACAGATTCGATCTGGTTTGAAACATCACCGGCAGTCAGGTTCTGGAACAGCCAGTCAGCAAAGAAAGGTGCAATAGGCGACATCAGCTGCGACAAACTAGTCAGACAGGCATACAATGTTTCATAAGCAGCTTTCTTATCAGCAGTCAGCTCACCCTTCCAGAAACGGCGGCGTGACAGGCGGATGTACCAGTTGCTCAAATGCTCATCCACAAAAGACTGGATGGCCCTGGCCGCTCTGGTTGGTTCGTAAGCAGCGTAACTTTCATCAACCTCCACAATCAGATTTTGTAATAGCGATAAGATCCATCTGTCCAGTTCGCTGCGCTCAGTTACCGGAGTCAGGTTATTGTGATCTATCTCAAACCGATCAATATTAGCATACAAGGCAAAGAAGGCATAGGTATTGTAAAGTGTGCCAAAAAACTTACGGCGCACCTCAGCAATGCCTTCCATGTCAAACTTCAGGTTATCCCATGGATTTGCATTCGCAATCATGTACCAGCGCGTAGCATCCGGACCATATTCTTCCAGGGTCTTAAACGGGTCAGCTGCATTTCCAAGACGTTTAGACATTTTTTGTCCGTTCTTGTCCAGTACCAATCCATTGGAAACCACATTTTTATAAGCCACCTTGTCAAACACCAGCGTACCGATCGCATGCAGCGTATAAAACCACCCCCGGGTCTGGTCTACACCTTCAGCTATAAAATCTGCCGGGAAGTCCTGGTTTTCGTCTATCTTCTCCTTGTTTTCGAAAGGATAGTGCCACTGCGCATAAGGCATCGCACCAGAGTCAAACCACACATCGATCAGGTCGCTCTCGCGATTCATCTGCTTGCCGGAAGGTGAAACCAATACAATTTCATCCACTACATTCTTGTGCAGATCCACCAGATCGTAATTCTCTTCAGACATGTTTCCGATTTCAAATCCTTTAAAAGGATTTTCTGCCATTAAACCTGCACTTATGGCTTTTTCTATTTCGTTATATAACTCTTCAACAGAACCAATGATCAATTCTTCTTTTTTATCGTCAGTTCTCCAGATTGGAAGAGGGATGCCCCAATACCTTGAACGGGACAGGTTCCAGTCATTGGCATTTTTTAGCCAGTTTCCAAAACGACCCTCGCCTGTAGATTTGGGTTTCCAGTTGATGGTCTCATTCAGGTCAAACATCCTGTCTTTGACATCAGTCACCTTAATGAACCATGAATCCAGCGGATAATATAAAAGTGGTTCGTCAGTTCTCCAGCTGTGCGGATAACTGTGCACATACTTTTCAACTTTAAAAGCTTTATTTTCTTCCTTCAAACGGATGGCGATCTCTACGTCTGCAGACTTTTCAGGAGCCTCGCCCTCGTTATAATATTCATTCTTTACATATTTTCCTGCCAGATCGCCCAGATGCGCAGTAAACTTACCCTGCATATCTACCAATGGAACCAGTGTTCCGTTGTCGTCGGGTACCAGCATCGGCGGTACTTCCGGTATAGCTTCCTTAGCTACCCTTGCATCATCAGCGCCAAAGGTTGGTGCCGTATGTACAATACCCGTTCCGTCTTCTGTAGTCACAAAATCACCCTGGATCACACGGAATGCATTCTCAGGATTCTGGAAAGGCAATACATAAGGGAGCAGTTGTTCGTATTTTATATCCACCAGATCAGCACCTTTAAAAGATGTTAAAACCTGGTAAGGAATCTTTTTATCACCTTCTTTAAAATTGTTGAAATCTTCAGCACCGGTACTTTCAAAATAGACCTTGCTAAACTGTTTGCCAACAAGATTTTTGGCCAAAATCACATTCGCAGGAAGGAAGGTATACTGGTTGAAGGTTTTTACCAGCACATATTCAATCTTTGGACCAACAGTTAAAGCCGTATTCGACGGCAGGGTCCATGGGGTAGTCGTCCAGGCCAGGAAATGAATGTCCCCAAACCCCTGAAGGAAGGAAGGTAATGTTTCAGGCAGCGATTTGAACTGGGCCACAATGGTGGTATCCGTTACATCACGATATGCACCCGGCTGGTTCACCTCATGCGAACTCAAGCCCGTTCCCGCTTTTGGCGAATACGGCTGGATGGTATAGCCCTTATAGAGCAGGCCTTTATCGTAGATCTGCTTCAGCAGCCACCATACCGACTCCATGTATTTCGATTTGTAGGTAATGTACGGATCGTCCATATCTACCCAATAGCCCATTTTTTCAGTCAGGTCGTTCCATACATCAGTATAGCGCATCACTGTCCTTTTGCAGGCCTCATTGTATTCTTCTATGGAAATGGTTTTGCCGATGTCTTCTTTGGTGATACCGAGTTCTTTTTCTGTTCCAAGTTCTACCGGAAGGCCATGTGTATCCCAGCCAGCTTTTCGTTTTACCTGAAATCCTTTGATGGTTTTATAACGGCAAAAAATATCTTTGATAGCACGGGCCATAACATGGTGTATGCCAGGCATTCCATTTGCGGAAGGCGGGCCCTCATAAAAAGTAAACGGGTTTGACTTTGACCGGGTAGAAATACTTTTTTCAAAGATGTTTTCTGCTTTCCAGAAATCAAGTATTTCTTTCCCTATTTTAGCCAGTTCTAATTGTTTAAATTCCCTATACATCAATCAAGTATCTCCAAAAATTAAGGATGCAAAGTTAAGGTTTTTGCCTATTATTTCCTATCTTATCCATAAATATTCACACGATCAAATAGCTGGGATCTATATGCTTTTATCCGTAACGGAAAACGCGGTCATCAGGAAGAGTAAGAATTTGCAGTAGTGGAAAACTGCAGCGCGGAGTGAAATGAAAAATTACAGATATTCAAAATCTCCCGTTTTAGGAAATTTTTCCAGTCCCTGAAAGATGACATCAGGTACAGGTCTTGCTAATTTTCTTTTAATGGTATCTATCCAGCTTCCCTCAACTTTGAGCAAGGCATGAAGTTTATCCTGGTCTGAAATAAATTCATGCTGAATTATCCAGAATGAGCCATCCTTCTTCATATTTAGAAGATGAGTAACCACATGGATCTTTGAATTAAGATGAATTTCTCTTTTGAATTCACATTGCTCCTTAAAAAGTACAGGGCCAACATTTTCATCTTTCATGACCTCTATAGTGATACCATACTGATGCAATATGTTTATTCTCTCCTGTGCTGCAAGATCGTAATAGCTGCTATGCCGGAGATGAAAATTAGGGTCTAAATCTGACCACCTTAGGTTTATGTCACCCATTTTTGAAGGATAAGGTATTCAATCTATTTAACCCGATTGAATACAAATAAATCTTTATACACCCATTTCCCATTCTCCTCATTCCCCCGGGCAATTACAAATTGGCTGGCAGAACGTTTTTCGTATAGAATACGAAGACTTTCCCCTTCCTTCTGGAAGATCGCCCGGTCTTTGCCTGCTTCTACGAAATGATAGCGGTCCTGTTTGTCTTTTTCTTCAAGTCCGATAAGACCTGGTTTGAAATGCTTTACGAGTGAGGTTAGCCCCTGCTCCGATTGTTCATACGCAAGTATTTCATACAAATCTGCCTTTCCGCTTCTCATCATACGCATAAAGCCTAATATATTGCTGCCTTCTGCCGGAAGCCAAACTCCCTCTATGGTCTGGCCCTCAGTAGTTGTCGCTTTCCAGTTTCCCTGTATAAAACTCACATCAGCAACCGAACCACCTTTTGGCTGGGATTGCGCATGACTTTCAGGGAAAAATCCAGTAAATAATAAAAATAAAAGGAAAGTGTAAGCGTGTCTCATACCAACAAATGATTAAATAATTTAAGCTTTCTAAATATACATAATCATTTTAATTCCTGTAGGGATTTTGAACATCCTGATTTTCTAATCAAATGCAAGCTTGTCAGGACCGGAGAGTTTATTGATGTGACAGGCGCAGGGACCACCCGCTACTTTTATAATGACAGACCTGGTTTGATTTGTAAGAGCGTATGTTCCGGTAATTTTAATGTCGTCACCTGATGAGGAAAGCTTCCCTATATGGCTGTCATCGACAGGAATATAAGTTCCCGCTATAAGATTGACAGATACGGCACTTATACTTTTAAGGGTATCGCCCGTACGCTGGTTTACCGCACTGTAATTCTCCACAGTTACACCCGTACCATCCTTGTTAGTAAATGTAAAATGGAGCATGGCAAAGTTTTCGGTGCAGACCTTTGATCCGCAATCCTCATCGGGGTCTTTTTTTTTGCTGCAGGCCATAATGAGCAGTCCAAAAAGTATTAAAAAAGTCGATTTATACATGGGCTTGAATTTATTACCAATACGTATTAAATTCAAAAAACGCTACAAGTTGTGCTGAAGGTTTTTTGTTTCCCGTCGCTTTCCGGGTAACAGGGTGGATGTAACCCTAAAACATCCACCCTTAATCCCGGATTAATCACCCTCACAATCCCTATGAAAAAAAACATCCTCTCCGGACACAGCATATCGTTCCAAGATGGTGCCAATAGCAAATAGTGGTCTTGGATGATTTAAACAGCATGTAGGTAATTCACAAAGCGAAAAAAATTCATCAATCTGTAGAAGGATTGCCTTTCATCTACAAAAATTTTAAGTTAAGATTGAGTTAAGAATCACTCTGACCTCAGGTTAAAGCAGATAGGATAGGGAAGAAGTATTGGATGTGGAATTGTTTATAAATTTTATTGCAATTGAAACTTCAGAATCGCTAAATTGTTATTGATTAAAAAAACAAATTCATTTCAATAAAAAAAGTCCTGTGAGTGGGTGATCCGCGTAGGGCAGGCACAGCATAGATAAAGGCAGGCAGTTAACTACAACTGACTGCCTTTATTATTATGGTTTGATTTTTGCACAAAAACTGTATTTATTAATCTAAAAAGCACCTGCCATGATCAAGATTTTGAAACTTCAGAAAGCAGTGATTGCCTTCATACTAGGTATACTGGCATTAGTTGCGTACAGAATTATGAATGAAAATGATGTCAATTCCGGCAAATACATGTTAACCCTGGCCGGTATTCTGTTCATAGCAGGCGCACTGATGTTTTTATACCCCATTCTTTCTGCCAGAAAAGTCAAAGAAGAAGACTGTGTGGAGCTTGATCCCGAAAAGCAGGAAGAGCACTAGATCAGCCCTCCCATATATGGATCTGTAATGGAATCCTCACCCGTCTCTGCATGGCCTGCATATTGTTTGCTGTATATTGAATTCCCCTTCACCGATACACTGATGTCATACCATCCGCTGCTTTTCTGAAGGTCTATCAATGCTTTGATCCGGATTCGTGGGGCTACAGTGACAGTTCTTGAATTGTTGCTATGGTAAGCATTATCCGTAATGATGAGTTCTAGCTGATGATCGCCTTCATTTTCTATCAGCAATTCTATATTTCCTGTTGGCTTTTTGCTCAGTAACCCGGCATTTTCATACATGCAGTTTATCCTGATCTGTGGATCTGTTTTATCTCCTTCAAACTGACGAAAAAAACCATTAGGGGCGCTGATGCAAATGTGGTAGTGCCCGTTTTCAAAATCGGCAAGAGCCAGCTGGTCTGTGAGCTGGTCATTTCCTTTGACGGCATATGACCAGGTTTTACCGGCCTGACCTTTATAAAGCCGATTGGTATAGACACTAAAGGGAGCACCTGTTGGTGTTATCCTTTGTCCAAAATTCCCTTTTCCTGATGTAAAATGCAATGTGATCTGATCTTTAGATGCACTGAGGCTACCTTCTGCGAAAAGCTGATACGGGAGTGCACAGGCCCTGCGGGTGCCAGGTTCCTGCTGAGGCATAAAAGATGAGGACCCGGAAGCAAAAGGGAGGTATGAGTTGATTTTTTCTATTTCCTTCGCGGGTAGCGGATCAGGTTTTACCTGTGCGGGTTTGTTCTTCGCATTCTGTATAGCGGTGATGACCGCTTCCTTTTTTGGCAAGGTGGGCAGGCCCGTTGCTTCAGCCTGAGCGGGTCTGAAGGCTGAGGTCAGATCTCCGCAAATTGCCCGTCTCCAGCTGCTCACCTGATTACTCCTGATCTTTTTCCCCGTTTTCCGGTTTAGGAAATTCTCGAGGAACATGAGGATTGAAGTATGATCCGACACCTGTGAGTTGACATAGCCGCCTTTGCTCCAGGGTGAGGCAATGAGCATGGGTACGCGGTAACCAAGGCCTATCGGACTATCTTTTTTAGGTTCATAATCCACCGCAGCATCTATTTTACCGGAAACCTTGCCTGTTGAAGGGTCTCCGGGTTTTGGGACTACATATGGTGGGATATGGTCAAAATAACCATCATTCTCATCATAGGTCAGGATAAAGATCGTCTTTTTCCATACTTCGGGGTTTTTGGTGAGGATGTCTATGGTTTCAGACACATACCAGGTGCCGTATAAAGGGGAACTGGTATGGTCTGAGAATCTTTGAGGGGCCACCAGCCAGGAAACTGCGGGCAATTTGCCATTGTCCACATCAGAACGGAACTGATGAAAGATGTCGTTTCGGGGAATGCTGATGCTTTGCTTTGTACCCTGATCGTCTGTATACTCAAATGGGCTGAGCTGCAGGTAGTCAAACGGGGCATTGATATTGGTTGCGAATGCTTTATCGATCAGATTCTTTTCTCTGCTGCTCAGCTTATCGTATTTATCCCTGACTTGTGCTGCGCTGAGTTTCTGTTTGGGATCACCGTGTTTTCTGAACCATGCAGACAGTCTTACATTGTAGCGTTTTACATATTCTATGGCATTGTCTCCGTAATTGCCCAGCCAGTCGTCCACATCTCCCTGAAGGTCTGATGTCCAGATCTCGTTTTGATAAATCTTCCAGTCTATTCCGTTGTCTTCCAGTACTTCGGGAAAGGTGTCCCAGTCTACATAGGCATCGTCTCTCGATTCGGCCTGGGAATTGTTTACTGCCGCTACAGAGCTGCCATTCTGTTCCGGCCTTATGGTACCGGTCCACATGAACAGGCGGTTGGGTGTAGTGCCGGTAAGTGATGAGCAGAAATTATGATCGCAAATGGTAAATGCATCGGCCATTGCGTAATAGAAAGGTATGTCTGACCGGTCATAATAGCCCAGGCACATGTGCGATTTTACGGGTACCCATTTGTCGTACTTTCCTTCATGGCGTGCCGCAAGCTGATCTGACCAGGAGTGCGGAAGACCGCCTTGCCAGGTAATTTTTGTTTTATTGATATCGACGTGAAAGGGAGCGTACGTGTGGCCTTCAGCATCTTTTTGCAGCCATACTTTATTTTTATCCGGAAGCGTATAGATTCTGGGGTCATTAAAGCCACGCACACCTTTCATTTTGCCAAACATATGGTCGAAGGAACGGTTTTCCTGCATCAGGATCACCACATGTTCTGCGTCGTAAAATGTAGTTCCAGGATCGGCGTTAATGGCCATTGCCTTTTGGATAGACATAGGTATCACATTGAGCATGCCGGTTCCACCTGATAACAGAGCGGCTTTTTTAAGAAATTCTCTTCTTGAATCCATAAGTGGTTAGTGTGTATCCAAATGTAATAAAAAGTACTTTTATCAATGTTGTGTATCTTTCATCGTGCCTCTTATTGCACACTTTCCGCACAGCTGCTGCGGGGATTCTGCGCTAAAAAGTACTTAAAGTGGGGCCGGAGCATAGTTTGAGCGCAGAAACAGCGCGGAACAGCGCAGGATAAAAAAGACAGATGCGCCGGGAAGTTCAGGAAAGGAGGAATATTACACCAAATCCGGAGGTCCGGACAGCCGAAAAAAGCACCCTGAGGGGTCAAAAAAAGCTTTTATCAACATGAGGCAAGGGTTACCTTTGAATCCGTAACTGGTTTTAATGTATTCATAAAAATGGCAAGGTATCAAAATGGAATTAACGGGCCTTTTAGTGGCCGGGTGGGAAAGGTGGTCGGTGCAAACTGGAGGGGGATTGATTATATGCGTACTGTCGGGTCATCTCCAAAGCACTGGTCATTCGCGCAGATCAATCAGCGGTTGCGGTTTGCATTGGCAATGAACTGGCTGAATCCGCTGCTGGCACTGATCAATATTGGGTATCAGCAGATAAAGATAAAGAAGACACCGCTCAATGCGGCAGTTTCTTATCATTTGAAGCATGCCATAAGGGCTGAAGGACCCGATTACAATATGTATTCAAACGCAGATTATTCGGTAACACCACGTCCCAATTACCTGGCAGACGGCAGAAAAATGCCGGACTGTTATTCAGAACCAGCTGAGCTCAGAGATATTCTGCAGGATAAACTGGGACAATTTCCTTTGTTCCAGTTTTGGGGTCCGGACGCAAACATCAAATCTACCAAATGGATTGCCGATGCGGCCCTGATCACGGATGAACTGTATAACCCAACCCTCACACTCATCTATCTGCCGCATCTGGATTACTGCCTGCAAAAATTTGGTCACGACTTCAGCAAAATCAGTAAAGAACTTGCTGAAGTAGATGAAGTGGTAAAAGGTCTGGTAACCCATTATGAAAAACAAGGTGCCAGCATCATTATTCTTTCTGAATATGGTATTGTCCCTGTTAGCCAGCCCATCCATTTAAACCGCATTTTCAGACAGAATAACCTGCTGCAGATTCGGGTAGAGCGTGGTCTTGAACTCCTTGATGCCGGTGCTTCCAAAGCTTTTGTAGTTGCCGACCACCAGGTAGCGCACATTTATATCAATGATCCTGCAGTAAAAGAACAGGTAAAAAGCATTTTGGAAAAAACACCGGGTATAGCCCTGATACTCGATGAAGAAGGTAAGAAAAAGTATGGCATAGCTCACTCAAGAGCCGGAGATTTCGTTGCCGTTTCCAAACCTGAAAGCTGGTTCACTTATTATTTCTGGCTGGATGATGCCCTTGCACCCGACTATGCACGTTGTGTAGACATCCATAAAAAACCAGGGTATGATCCGGTAGAAATGTTCATGTCCTCTAAGCCCCGTGCAGCTTACAAACTCCTTCGCAAGAAAGCAGGCTTCCGCTATATAATGGATGTCATTCCGCTGGATGCCACACTTGTAAGCGGCTCTCATGGCAGTGTAGATACCCCAAGGGAATTTCATCCGGTGCTGATCACTGATTCTTCCTTAAATAAGGAAGACAAAAAAGCGACGGATATTTTTGAGCTCATCTGGAAAACTTTGAAGCAAGAATAGTTTAAATATTTACACTAAGGCACCACAACCAGTTCACCAAGATACAGACTGGTACTTACCTGATCACCGGCAGCATTAACAAAATACAGATAACAGTGCACACTGCTGCCGGCAAAAGTCACCGGCAACTGCAAAACAGCTTCCATATCCCCGCGACCGGCTTCGTCCTTAAAAATTACAAACTGCCGGCATGAGGGGCTGTAAATGATGAACGTGATCTTATCCGCTGCACTGCTGTAAATCGTCTCA
>Ga0215277_1034_pt1 | contig 10064 bp, 10 predicted proteins | sample ZER3_50Endo4_M4_FD_182619 | JGI IMG/M metagenome (GOLD analysis project Ga0215277, IMG submission 182619) | Enriched cells of freshwater protists from Biology Centre CAS, Ceske Budejovice, Czech Republic - ZER3_50Endo4_M4 | ecosystem: Environmental > Aquatic > Freshwater > Unclassified ... | reverse complement strand
AATAATTATATGAGCATAGCTAGAGCTAATAGTCTCACCCATACTAAGGTAAAGGGGATTAAATGGACTGTTGGAGAAATCCAGACACTTAATAATTATGAATATTACACGTCAACGTATGAATATCCGGAAGACCCAAAGACTTATGTATTATTTTACGCTGTTGATAAAGACCATACAAAAGGATTAAGCGGATCTGTGGAGTATCTGCAGACTGATAAGAAAATAGGAGAGAAGGTGCTCAATGACTTCCTAAAAAGTATGAAGTTTAAATAGATCAGCTTGTGGGCGTTGGACAAGACAGTAGGCAACTTATCTCATTTACTGAAATCCATCTCTCAATATCACAAATGATCCCTTTATTTGTAAATGTCGGACCTCCACCAGATCTCTACAGCACAAACCAACGAAAGGATAGTAGCAGGAAGATCTTCCGGTCTTATCCAATTGCATGAATCAGTAACATGGGAAGCAAGGCACTTGCAATTGTTCAGCAGCTAACTTCTAAAATAACCCTCATGCAAGACCCAGATTATTTTGTTGATGAAATGGTATCAGGAGCCTTTAAATCTTTCAGGCACGAGCATATTTTTCAAGTGCAATTAATCCACTCAAAAAAGTGACAGCTAAGACAATAGTACAGAGCGTCAATATTTTATTTACAAAGTTTACATTTTAATTTACAATACAAATTCTTCAGGCTAAAGGATGTCAGGGTAGATTTGCTGAATCAATTTTAACAAAAAATGAAAAATAAAAAAAATGTTTTGTATGGTCTGGCTGCCATCCTGGCTGGACTAATTTATTTTCCTGTGCTGGCTCAGCAAAAAAAGAACATTCATCGCGCTGACTTTTCCGGGGAATGGAAATCTAAAGAGTCGATAAGTATGGGCGGAAATATTGTTTGCACATATGGCGAGGGCGATCGTATGCTGTATAAAACGATGAAAATAGCGCAGCAGGCAAATTTTATAAGTATAGAAGTATCGGATCCATCTCCTAACTCAGGCCCGGCTAAAAGCCAGGAGAAACTGGCCTTTGACGGTAAAGCGAGAGAAATTGATCGTGCCCCGGGATTCGGAAAGAAGTTTACCGTAACATGGTCGGCTGACGGTCAAACCATGACAGTGAATACTACTGTACGCTTAACCATTGCTCAGAAACAAGAATTGGTGTACGTAACAGAGGTTTGGAAGTTGAGCAATGATGGCAACTCTATTTCTGTTCAGACCAATGCAAAATCTGGCTTATTGGGCAATGACCGTGAACGTTCCTGGACGACCGTATTCAATAAAGCCACCTGGTATTCAAAGCTTTTTTTCTAATAGATCGGCTTAGCTGGTCGGGCAGCGTAACTGGTGAATCAATTTTTTTATCTCTTTTCTTTTGTATCCAAACAAGTAATCTACTTGCACAAAATAAAACAACATATTCAGAAGAGGTACAAGCAAAAATCAAAATGCTTGAAAACAATTAGGCTTATGGGTGAAAATAGGGAATCAGCAATTCTCTCTTGTAGTTGTTAGGCATAGTTTTTTATTATCTCTTCCATATTATCCCACATTTTTATCAAAGTATTTGTATTTTCTGAAGCCCTGCTATAATCATTTTTTCCTTTAGAAGTCAGTTCGTATTTATCCCGATTCTTAGTCACCAATCTATTTTTTGATAACCAATTAAGTGAGGATTGTATTTCTTGATGTGTTGGCACTGCATGATTAATTCCATCGGCAATCATAGAGATACAGCGGAAATCCGTTGGTGCAGTTTTTGAAGCGATAGCTACTGATAAATAAATCCAAGAAATTGTTCTTTCCTCTTTCAAATTTTGAAGTGTGTAAATTTTAATGTTTTTTGGGACTCTATTTCTCAGAATGAAACCTGAGATTTTCTTGTCAGGTGTTAATTGGTTATATCTGTTTTTGATATATGGTCTCCCCCCGTCTCCAGGGAGGAAAGCAGTTTTTAAATATTCAACATCATTTTCGTCCAATTCATTTACCGTACCGTCTTCCTCAACATAAACATATTCTAACCCTGATTCTTTTGATCTCATTGGGATAAAGTGTCTTAGATAGACAAAAAGAGCAACAATGGCTATCAAGATTAATATACAGATTATGATATTGCTTGTTGTCATTTATTATACTTAACTAATATATATACCTTATAGTATAGCGCAAGAGTTCCATTTCACTTCACCAAATCTATCATTAGATTTCAATTGTTAAAAATGTCCGGGAGCTTTTATTAAACTTATGTGCTTAACTATTTATGAATACTAAAATTGATACGAAGGTCAATTTATTCAAAAGAAGCAAGGTTTACAAAAGATGTTATATTCCCCCCTAATTCACCCTCCCCAAATACACACTATCCGAAACCCGCTCCTTATCCGTCGAAACCATCGCAAAATACACCTCCATACCTTCCCCAATCAAATCCTCCGGAATCGGCAGCAACACCGTACCGTCCAACCTACAAGCACCATACAACCCATACACCACCCGATTCTGCTCCGGAAAATAAGCCAGAGTCAAAGTCTGATCAGTAGGAGAAGGGTAGAACCGCGGAACAGACCCATCCCAGGAAAACACCAAACCCACATCCCCCAAAACCACCGAAAGATCAATAGCCCGCTCCAGCTTACCCATACTCAGCATCACCTTACTAAAATCGACGGAAATATCAGGATAAACACCCATCAACCCATGAACCAGGTTGTACGAAACCGCCACATTAAACGGAGACTTACCACTCCCTGGCTTCACCCTAAACCCGATATTTAAAAACTCAGTCATCAGTTTCAAAAAACCAACCATCACCCTCATACCCATACGCGCTCTCAACTGAGCAGGCGAAGGCGGCGCAATCACCTTACCCTGTGTACGCACCCGTTGCTTGCCGTTCACGCAATAATACACCAAGTTGCCAACCTTACCCGTAACAGGACCAAAAGGCCCCCAAATTGCTTTTCCCATGATTTCTAAAATTGAACAGTACCCAAATAAACACTATCACTCACCACCTTGCCCTTCTCCGAAACAAAAGACATATAACAATGCAGCAGATCTCCTGCAAAAGCCGAAGGCAGCACTAAACGATAACCCAGATCGATCCTGCTCGCCGCATAAGCCGCAGTCGCCGAACACTTCTGAGCAGGACTATAAGCCAGAAAACAAGCCCGATCATTATACATATTCAAGCTATTCTGCGCCAGGCAAACCCAGCTGAACCGCAAACCATCCCCCTCAACCACCATCGCCGGACTATCCGGCCCGCAAAGCGAACCCCTGCTAAATGATACCTCCTCATATCTGATCCAATAATCCGGATACACCCCAGCCACAACCCGCTTAAAATTGTACCGCATCGCCAGATTCATAGGAAAAAACTTCCGGTCATTCCCAAACCCAATCCTGATCAAACTGATAAAAGTCGCCAAAAACCCGCTCACCAACGTAAAACTAAGCCTTTGCCTCCTCTGCAACTCCGTCAAAGCCTCAACCATCCGATGCGGCGGCGCCGACAATACATTCTTACCCTTGTAAACCTTGCCCACCACAGCACCGGTACGCTTCTCAAAGCCACCCAAAATTCCATTTCTTAAAATTCCCATTACCTTGAAATTTAATATTAATTGAAAAAACCATTAAACAAATACCCCTTCTTTTCCCTTTCCCCCAAGACAGTGTGCTTTGTTGGCTATTACTGTGGCGCTATAAAATTTGGCGCTTTGAAAAATGGTGTCTCAGAGAAGACCTAGCGCTGTTGTTGCGTAGCTTCAACAGATGCAGTCTTCGAAGAGAGCACCATTTTTAACAAACAGGCAAATTACTGCACCACAGTAGAACCAACGTAAACGCTGTCGCTTACCATTCTGCCACTAGCCGACACGAAACTCATGTACACATACACCGTATCCCCCGAAAAACCAGAAGGCAGCGCCATGTCAAAGCTCAGCGCACTTCGAACCACCACACCCACATTCGTCACAAAAGCCTCCTTCGTCGGATTGTAAACCACAAACATCGCTTCATCCGTAGCCGCACCATAATCCTTCAGGAAATACGGACCCCAGGTAAAATCCAGTTGCGCATCCTCCGTAGTCGCCATTGCCAGGTCATCCGGCTTGCTCCACCTGCCCCTGCTAAACAACAGCTCAGGATAATCGATCGTGTAGTTGGCAGCCGAAGTACCCGTAATCGCATTGCGGAAATTGTACACAAAAGCCGCATTAAAAGCACTCTGCTTTTCCTTGTGATCATTCTGAAAACCAATCCTCAAAATCGGACTGATCCAGCTCAAAAATGTAACCATCAAACCAAACTTGGCCCGCTGATTCAGCTGCGGTACCGAAGGAGGTTTTAAAGAAGGGTGGGGTAAAGGCCCTACAACGTTCTGACCCCCAACCCAGCGGCCAACATTGGCCCCGTTTTTACCCTGGAATCCGCCAGAAGTTCCCCAAATTGCTCTTCCCATAATTTTAATTTTTTAAGGAATAAAACATCAGTTAATTACACCACCTGCCCGCTGCAGCCCCGGCTTGTTCTGCAAGCCGAAAGACCTTCGCACCAAATGGTAAATCAAAACTAAAAACGAAAAATTAAATTAACCAATAGTTAGAACCAAACAGTGCGAGCCCGTACTAAAGCGCACCAGCCCGCACCTGTTTGTACCCTCAAATCAGAGCCTTTTTTTACCATGGTTGTTGATCTGGTTTAAAACCAGCGTCAGATCAAGGCGGTTCAATTCGCAGAATTCAGCGATTGTAACCGGTCCTCTCCTGGGAATACCATAATGTTTCCTGCACGAAGACAACCTGGCTTTAGCAGCAGTAATACCGAGGCCTGTCAATTCCTGCACATCCCCAGTGTAAATAATTAACCTGCTCATTTGCAACATAATTAAGTGTAACGATTGGTTGATTAACCCAAAATTACAACCCAGGTATTTAACTAAAAATTGATAAATGTTAATACTTTATACACCCGTTTTCGCTTCAACCAGCCCCGGTGATCGCCAGAAATGAGCCGATTTAAATGCTGCGGAGTATAGTTTAGATAAGAAGCCAGGCTTTTTTGAGAAAAGCACTGCAAAATCTTAATGCCGTAAATGTGGATCAGTTCGTAATAACGCTGATCGCCTTTGAGCCCGAGCAATGCGATATGCGTTTTGCTTTGCTTCTGCAATTCGGCCATGATGCAATTGGCAAGCGCATGGGCTTCAGGAGCTTCAAGCCTGAGTGCAGCAAAACTTTCCCGGCTAAAAGGCACGACAGTCGAACCCCTCACAATCTCAATAAAATCATTGCCTGGTACGTTGTTGAAGAAGCCATCAGCATCGAGGAGAACGCTTTTTGGCGGAAATATTTCCGAGATCTTTTTGACCGGAATACCATCCTTATCGGGTACCATTTTGTAGGAACAGCCGTAAGCATCGTCGAGCCAGTAGGCCGTAGTAAGTACCTCGCCGGGCCGGGCCACCTGCAATTTTTGGGTTAAAGTTTGGTCCAGCAGCATAGGCAGAATAGCCGGATTAAAAGCCGTGGATAGTTGCATCCTGGCATTCAGATACAGCAAAAGATTGCCTACCGGATCATGATCTCTGTATTGGGGATGATTCATACGAGATTGTTTTAATGTAAAAAAAGCTAGTTGATTACTAATTTATTCCTATTTGTTGTAAACTCCTAAATTTTTAGATAAAAAATTTTACCGTTGTTTAATTTGACGCTTTGTTTTGTACTGTTTTTATACTTGTCATATAGTGGTTTTGTTCATCGCCTGGGCCTGGTTTGGTCCTGGCCTGCATTAATCCCAATTCATCGGCTTATTAAAGGCGGAACATAGCCAGTCCAGAAGCATCGTGTATTATTCGTGTAACGTCGGTGATTCGTTTGTGTATAGACTGTAATACCGGTTAAGTGCGAGGTAACTGCAAGGTAACAGCGAGACCACTATAAGAGGAGGGCTAAGGATGGGAGAGGGCGCTGTTCACAAAATTATGAAAATGAACGATAAAATTTTATTCCAAAAAGTTGTTGGTATTAATTATTATATCAAAATTTGAATGAAGCAGGTAAATTAATATGAAGACGCTCTTAGGAAATCTATTCTTGGATCTGATTGGTGTTGATGGATTGACTTTATCATCCTTAAAAAATAAACCCAACATTTGGATTTTTATTCTTCTCGGAATTTTGATTGGAATCTATAAATTGTATCGGTCACGAATCAAGGGCTTAATAGGAGAAACAGCCATAGCAGTTAGATTGAGCAATTTGCCAAAGTCCAAATACAAAGTGATAAATAATTTGGTTTTAGAAAATGGAGATAGAACTTCACAGATCGATCATTTAATTGTTTCAGACTATGGATTGTTCGTTATTGAAACCAAGAATTTGAAAGGCTGGATTTTCGGTTTCGAGAATTCTGAGTATTGGACGCAGGTAATTTATAAACGAAAGGAGTATTTTTATAATCCTATCCACCAAAACCGCGGTCATATTATAGCCTTGAGGCAAGCACTTAGTGGTTTTCCAAGAGTTGCCATTATTCCCATAGTTGTTTTTTCTAGTAGTTCAACTTTAAAAGTAAAGACAACTTCAGAAGTCATCTATTCAAGTGAATTGTTACGAACAATTAGAACCTATTCTGACATCACGCTTTCACAATCATCCAAAATGATAATTTTTGAAACGTTATGTTCAGCTAACATTAGCCACAGGTTTAATAGGAAGGCGCATATCAGATCTATTAAGCGGCGAATAAATGAACGTCGGAATCTAATTAGTCAAGATGTTTGCCCGCATTGTAAAGGAAGTCTGGTCGTCCGAAATGGCAATTTTGGAAGATTTAAAGGATGTAGTAATTTTCCGAAATGTAAGTTTACGGTTAACATGGACTGATTTCGATGTGGGTATCATTTTTAGATTTTGGCAGCCTAATCGATTTTATGATATCAACGACATTTTTAGTTGGCTAGGGCTATCTTAACCTATGTTTTATTTAAAATTACTTGCTAACCGCAAATCGAAATTAACGTCAAAATGATGTGCCATAGAGGGCGTCTTGTAGCATTTGCTGCCGTTGAATCTGTTATCAGTAGGAAACATCTTCCAGAGCAGATTATGAGATATAAAACACAATCTTCAATGGTCAATTGCTTGGTAGGGTAGGTACAAATGACAGGCCTTTTGTGAAGAGATTATTAAACATTTGAAAACATATTCACAAAATTATGAAAATGAACGAGAAATTTTTATTCTAAAAAGTTGTTAATGTTAATTTAAATTGTAAAATTTGAATTAACCAAACAAATCTTGTATGAAATGCGCGTAGGAGGTGCATTGCTGAAGCTGATAAGTCGTGATGATTTTCAGAAAGGCAGATTAGATTAACGCTCGACTCACGTTATATTTTTGTTGTGATGCCGTTGTGGTATTTGTCTATTTTTTTTATAATGATTTTGTGCTTGGCTTTAGGAGATATAACCAAATATTAAAATGGACTTTAAAGACGAAGTAAAACAACTTGGGGTGAGAACTGTTAAAATGATTCCACAGATTCAAACAGAAGAGGCCACCAAAAATGCCTTAATAATGCCATTCATTCGGCTATTAGGTTTTGATGTATTTGATCCATTCGAAGTTAACCCTGAATTTATAGCTGACATCGGCATCAAAAAAGGGGAGAAGGTAGATTATGCTATTATGAAAGATGGTGAACCCATCATTATTATAGAATGTAAACACCATTTGGAGAAATTGGATCCTCACAATTCACAACTCTTTAGATATTTTCATGTAACCAAAGCCAAGTTTAGTTTATTGACAAATGGACTTCATTACCGTTTTTACACAGATTTAAATGATCCCAACAAAATGGATGATAAACCTTTTTTCGAATTTAATATTGCAGACATCAAAGATGCGCAAATTGAAGAATTAAAAAAGTTTCATAAATCCTATTTTGACGTAGAGAATATTTCGAACACTGCTTCTGACTTGAAATATACCAATGAGTTAAAAGCGCTCATTACTTCTGAATTGAGGGAGCCATCGGCTGTTTTCGTAAAACACTTCGCTAATCAGGTTTATCAAGGAAAACTGACCGAAAAAATACTCGCACAATTCACGGAATTAGTTAAGAGGTCGTCAAATCAGGTCCTGAACGATGCAATTACAGATCGCTTAAAAACTGCCTTAGGAAAGGAAGAAGCGAACAGTAACGAGTCTGAGGTTAAAAATACCACAGAGCCAGTTATGGCTGTGGAAACTGGTATTGTTACTACCGAAGAAGAGATTGAAGGTTATTTTATCATAAAGTCGATTTTGCGTGAGGTGGTTGACCCAAAAAGAATTGTGCATAGAGACGCACTTTCATACTTCGCTATACTGCTTGATGATAACAATCGTAAAACTATTTGCAGATTGTATTTAGGAAATAAGAAATATTTGGCCTTGCTTGACGATAATAAAAAAGAAATAAAACATGAGTTGACTGTAGTTGATGACATTTATTCTTATTCGGATTTACTGAAAGGAGCAATAGAAAAATTAGAAAAAAAATAATTTCCAAATGTTTGAATTTAATCAGATTAAAGAAGCTTATATAAAACTTAAGTCTTACATATACTACGACAATACCGATATTTTACTGAGGCGTCAATTAGTTGAATTTGAAACTAATAGAAGTAAAGACTCGCTTTTTAGGGCTTTTGGTGGGCCTGAACCGTACAAGAATTATCAAGATGATGACGATTATACCGCTGATACAGTTTTGGAATTTAAGTTAAAGTCGATAAATAATGCACTTAATATTTACCACAAGGACCCCGCGTTTTTCGATTTTTTTCTAAATGAGTTAGATGTTAATTTTTATCCAAAAGGAATAAAGGAAGAGGAGCTAGACGCTAATTTTATTACTAACGTTAGAGTTAAAGAAAAATATCATATAGAGAGAGTGACGGCTTTTGTACAAGCCCCAATAGAAATTCATATTATAAGTGTACTTTGGATAATGGAGTATGGCGTAGGTATGGATTCTGTTTTATCAGATGATTGCCATGGGAATAGGCTTCTTTTAAATCAAAATGGAAGCAAACTTGTACAGGGATCCAGTCTTTTTAAACCGTATGTCAAACAGTATCAGACTTGGCGCGATGAATCAGTAAAAGTTGCTCAAAACCTTTTAAATAAAAATAAAAATGTCCTATTTCTAAATTTAGATATTCGTGATTATTTTCATTCAGTTAGAATTCCTAAATTGACTCTATTCAATGGACGAAAAAGTAACGCTTCGGCTCAACAACCGAAATATAACTTAAAGGAGATTTTCCAGAAAATACATCATAATTATACTGTTATAATTGGAGAGAATTACCTACAGCCGCATGATTTTTACGGCTTTTTAAAAAGGGATAGTGACGATCAAATAACGGAGTATATTCTACCAATTGGTCTAGTGTCATCATATGTATTAGCAAATCACTATTTAAAGGATTTCGACACTAGAATAATTCAAAAAATTAAGCCCGCTTATTATGGAAGATATGTTGATGATATTCTAATTGTCATATCTGAAGCGACAGCGGATTATCATGATAATGAAACAGTAGAGGAAATAAAATTTTCCTTTGATGACTATAAAACCAAAATTAATGCACTTGGTAAAGATAAAATTTCTTTTGATAAGGATAAACTTACGAAACTTGAGAAATATGTATTAGAAACGTTTTATCCAGTTATCGACCTCGTCGATCTGCCAAAGCATTTAAATGTCAAAGCTAATAAAGAGATGGATCAAAAAATCTTTAGAATTAAGGGTTATGAATCTCTTTATTTTCAAAGTGAGAAGTCTGTTGTTTATTACTTTGATCACAAAGAGTCAAATCTTGTGATTGACAAATTGAAAAAAGATCTGAATGAAAGAACTAGCGAATTTAAAGACTTTCCAGAGGATGATGAAAATGAAGAAAGCTTAGAAAAAAGCGCTTATCATTTAATGTACGATGGGAGTGAAGGTAAAATACGAACATTAAAAGACTACAAAGAAGATCGT
>Ga0215277_1225_pt1 | contig 10192 bp, 5 predicted proteins | sample ZER3_50Endo4_M4_FD_182619 | JGI IMG/M metagenome (GOLD analysis project Ga0215277, IMG submission 182619) | Enriched cells of freshwater protists from Biology Centre CAS, Ceske Budejovice, Czech Republic - ZER3_50Endo4_M4 | ecosystem: Environmental > Aquatic > Freshwater > Unclassified ... | reverse complement strand
CATGCAAATCCCAGTAAGCTGCCTTTCCGTTCAATTCCCGGAAAACATATTCCATATTCGGCGAACCGGGACGCCACCAGGCTGCATGAATGAATTCCAGAGAGCTATCCTTTTGCTTCATTGCATTATAGAGCAGATTAAAGCGCTCTATGTATTCTTCATATGCTTTTTTGCTATCACCGTTAAAGATCACTTCTTCATTGCCGATCTCTATGTATTTTACCCCGTAAGGTTTTGGGTGTCCGTTTGCTGCACGTTTTTTACCCCAGGGAGTGCTGGCAGCTCCGTTCAGGTATTCTATCATATCGGCTACATCCTGAGGCGTTTCATAGATATTGATCGCAAAGCAGGGTGTTATGGAGGTGACTTCACAAAACCTGAGAAATTCCTCTATGCCGAAACCATTGGTTGTGTACCAGTTCCAGTGACCCCTGTATGGCGGGCGTTTGTCTGGATCTCCGATCATGTTCTTGAATTTGTATTCCGGAGAATTGACCATTGTACCTGCATAGCGCAGAAAGGTAAGTCCCTGATCAACCAATGCTTTGCCAATATCGGCTCTGATCGGCAGACCTTTAAACTGATCTTCGCCGGTACCCGTCATCACAGCCTGATCTACCCATAGTTTCCCCTTTGATGAAAGGTATATAGCCAGACGGGCGTTAGGATCTGTGGTGTTGGTTTTCAGTGTAAAAGGATATTTTTTCCAGGAAGGGCTGATGCCGCTGATTTTTTTTACGGCGTAGGTTTTACTGCCATCTGCACTTTCCAGTGCTATGCTTACCGGTCCTGTGAGCTTTTCTGCTTTTAAGTATACTCTTCCCTGGAAGGTTTGATCTCTTCGGACAGCTATACCCCAGCGGTTGAGGCTGCGGTTTGCGATACCTGCCTTTCCGGGACCACCGTTAAAACTGATCAGTTGTGAAGACCTGCCATTATAAGAGGTAGTTTGATCTACCTTAAAACTGGCATTTGATTGCCCGGTGCGGATCATGTCCCAGTTGTAGCTCAATTGCTCATCCGCGGAGTTGACTAGTTTCAGGGATTCAGTCCTGCCATTGCTCTGTGCCGTAACATTTCGAAATTCCATCGCCGACTGCCAGGTGCGCAGGCCTATTTTTCCTTTTAGAAGGGGGCTGCGATCATCTTTAGCGGAAAGTACCTGCTTCCCGTTCAGAGATATGGTGAAATCCGCTCCGCTGATGACCACTTTTATTTTATTCCATGCTTCAGGATCTACATCAACTGCCGCTTCTTTAATCAGTTCGAAGTTTTGTAGATGTTTACCAAAACCTATCTTTTTTCCATCCCTGTTCAGGCTGATCTCATAACCGTCAAATTCGTCGTTTCCTACACCTGCATTTGCTGCACGGACAAGTAAAGCACCGCTCTGTCCTTTGCCGGTAAATCTCATTTCAGCCTCGACTGTACCGTCTGTGAACTCAAGGGGTTCGTAGATCAGTTTGGCACTGTGATCGGGTTCCACACCGATATGGTGTGTACCATTCATTTCCACATCACTGGTTGTATTTCTGCCGGGGATGATGGCGACTGCTCCATTGTTTTCCGTCCAATAACCGGTATATCTGCGCCAGTCTTTAAAATTAACCGTGCTTGCCGGTTCTTCGAAGCTTTCGCCGAAAATACGCTGATCGTAGAAGCCTCCGTAAATTTCATGGTTCACATCTTCTATGTTCGATCCGTAGATGAGCGGGCTGATCTTGTTCTCAATGCTGTTACTGTTTATGGTAATGCGTGCCTGCCTCGCAAGGGGTAACCAGACTTTATAACCTTTTTCCTCCCTGTTGCCAATGGCATAATAAGGGATGGCAGTAAAAGATCTTCCATCCGTTGATTTACCGGTAATTATATTTACGCCTTTAAGAAGGTCTGCACGGTATTGCATTTGTAAGGTGGCAGAAGTATCGATGGCAAGCTGATCAATATTGCTGTTGTCGGTACCTTCAATGCTGTAAACGATAGGACCGGATGCAATGGCAACCATATTGTTCAAATCTTTTACCTGCTGGTTCGCGGTTACAAAGCGCGGAGTCATTGGTAATTCCAGTTCGACTTTATCACCCTTTTTCCATTTTCTGCTGATCCGGGCATAGCCATTATTCATCACTGCTTTTTCAGGACTGCCATTGATACGCAGACTGAATCCTGACTTGAGATTGGAACTATAAAGATCATAGGGGTTTTCCTTTCCGCGTGCCCATCCCGGAATTCTTAAGCTTACTGTAAAGTCAGTCTGTTTTTCAGGATTTACAGTCAGGGTTATTTTGCCTTCCCATGGATAGTTGGTCTGCTGAGCGACGCCAACAGTGTTGTTGCCCTTCAGGTTGATGGTTGTCTCGCTGCCAATGAACATGTTGACATATACCTGATCAGCGGAAGAGGCATAAATGTAATCGGGCAGTGCCGATACCATTTTCAGGAACATTGGTGGGCAGCAAGGGCAGGAGTGCCATTCCCAGCGGGAATGCTCATGCGCGTTGAGCGGATTCTGATAGGTATATTTATCGCCGGATAAGGAAACTCCGGTAAGTACGTTGTTGTACAGCACCCGTTCAAACTCATCCATATATTTACCGTCGCCGGTAAGCTCATTCATCCGCTGGCTGAAAAACCCTGCTCCAACAGCGGCGCAGGTTTCCAGGTAAGCACCGGTAGGCAGAAAATAATCGGCACCGAATTTCTCGTCGTGTGCAATGGCTCCAACACCTCCGGTTACAAACATCCTTTGGCCAACCATGTTGTCCCAAAGCTGGTTTGCGGTTTGTATGTATTGTGGCGAATGGTTTTCCAATGCTACTGCTGTGATACCAGTGGCCAGTAAGGTGGCGCGCACAGCATGACCCTCAATAGTTTTCTGTTTAAACACGGATATAGAATCCTGGGCATAATCGCCCCAGGTTGGCCGGCCGCCGTTTCCGGTTGCGATATCCTTGTATTTTTCATCTTTAATCCATTTCTCGGCTTTGTCATTGCCCCAGGTCTGCCATAACGGGAAGCCCATGGTATTGCCCCTGTTTTCGATCCAGAAACGTACCAGGTCATAATAGGCTTTTTCATTGACTGGTACACTGAGTTTCTTCTTCAGGTCAGGCTGTTCTTTATATAGCCAGTACAATTTCATTACTGCTTCTTCCGGACCGGAATGGGCAGGTACAATATTTCTTTTAGGAAGAGGTCCCATCAAATCGCTCATGTAATTGGCGAAACGTGTGGCGACTTCAAGCAGCTTTGTTTTTCCTGTTGCTCTGTAATAATGAACTCCGGCTTCGATCAGCATCCCGGCATTGTATACATCGTGCTGATAGCGCAGTAAACCGCCATTGTCTCCCCAATGGTGTTTGGGTTCCATCAGGTCTGTGTATGTATTGATATAGCCGGTAGGATCTGCTTGTTGAGCAGCATAAATGCGGTCTATATAACCATCTAATCTTGCCTGAAGTGCTGCATCGGGCTTCTGAATCGTCAGGTCGCCAATGCCGCGTATGCTCTCATAGATCAGGCCATCAAACCAGGGTAATCCTGTATGATGACCGGTACCTTTTTTACCTTCAGCTATCTTATCAAAATTCTCAAAGACATTATTTTTTGCCCGCTCTTCCGCAGAAGTAAGATGCTTTCCTTCAAATTTATTCAGCACATCATTGGCTGTGGTTGTCCTCCATATTTCGAATTTGGGACTCCAGAAAGTATCCTGAATAGTTACTTTATGTGTTTGCTGCTTTTTAACGGCACAGCCGAATAAGATTGAAGCGATAACAGGAATGATGAAAACAGGATTCTTTTTCATTTGTGTGTGGTTTGATGTCCAAATATATAAATACTTTTGTAACTGGTACGAACTGGTATGATATTTTATTTTTATTATATTTGGAGGATATTGTAAAAAGGTGAAAGTAAACAGGTCAAAATATCAGCTCGTCGTTAGTCATGTTACTGACAGAATTCAGTCAGAAGAATACCAGAAGGGTGACCGGATTCCTTCTATTAACGAATTCAGAAGCACTTACAATTTATCGCGGGATACGGTATTTGCCGGTTTGCGTGAGCTGATGTCTAAAGGGATTATCGATTCCAATCATGGTGTGGGTTATTTTGTGACCAGTACAAAGCCGAGCTCAAACCATCATATTTTCCTGTTGTTTAATGAACTGAATGAATTTAAGGAAGATCTGTTCAACTCTTTTTCAGCGGCCGTGGGCAGTTCCGCAACTGTAGATCTTTATTTTCATAACTATAACAGGCGGGTATTTGAAACGCTGATCAGCGATTCCAATAATAAATATACAGATTATGTGATCATGTCCGGGAAGTTTGAAGGCATTGAACCTTTATTGGAAACACTATCCGGCAGGGTATTTCTGCTGGATCATTTTCATCCGGAACTGACCGGAAAATATTCCTCTGTTGCGCAGAATTTTGAGAAGGATACCTATGAAGCCCTGGTTTCCGCTAGTGATCAGATCAGAAAATACAAGCGGATTTTCATGGTTCAGAAAGAAGAAAAGGAACCATTGGAAAGGTATGATGGCCTTAAAAGCTTTTGCAGTCAGTATGGGTTCGGACATGATTACCTGTCAAATACAGAAGGGAGGAAGATCGTTCCCGGAGATCTCTTTATTGTGGTTAAGGACCGGGATCTCGTAGATTTACTTAAGCAGGCGGCCCTGCAGGAGCTGGATCCGGGAAAAGATTTCGGCATCATTTCCTATAACGATACACCGCTTAAGGAGCTGCTGGCCGGAGGGATTACGACGCTTTCCACGGATTTTAAACTGATGGGACAAACCATGTCAGAACTAATCGAAACGAGGACTGTTTGTACCGTCGAGAACCCCTGGAAGCTTAACGTCCGAAAATCTTTGTAAGCGCGCCCAGGCGTTTCAGATCTGCATCTATTTTTTCATTCCAGCCCAGCGCAAAATTTAACCGCAGGCAGTTGTTGAACTGGTTATACTGGGTAAACATCCTGCCCGGGGCAAAGCTGATATTTTGTTTGATCGAAATATCGAATAAGCGGGCTGTATCTACTTGTTTGTCGAGTTCCAGCCATAGCACAAAACCTCCCTGCGGCTGCGTAATCTTCGTGTTTTCAGGAAAATAAGCTTCGATTGCCCTTTGATAGAGCTGACAGTTGGTGTGAAGCTTCTGCCTTAAAGTACGCAGGTGGTGGTCATAGCGTCCATGTTCCATAAAATCTGCAATCACCTCCTGATATAATGTTGGTGTGGAAATGGTTTGCAGGAACTTTTGCCTGATGATCTTTTCCTTATACCTGCCCGGAGCGATCCAGCCAACCCTGTAGCCAGGAGCCAGACATTTGGAAAATGAACCGCACCACATGACGATCCCTGCTTCATCATAAAACTTGCAGGGCACAGGGCGTGATGCTCCAAAGAACAGATCTCCGTACAGGTCATCTTCTATCAGAGGTATATTGTGCAGGGTCAGTAACCTTACCACTTCTTTTTTGTGTTCATCCGGCATGCAGCTGCCCAGGGGATTGTTAAAATTGCTGATCAGGCAACAAGCCTTGATCACCGGCAATACTTTTTTTAAAGCGTCAATTTCAATACCTGTTACCGGATTGGTCGGCAATTCAATAATTCTCAGCCCAAGCTCCTTTGCCGTCTGAAGTATCCCGAAATAAACAGGACTTTCCATCGCAATGGTGTCGCCTGGTTTTGTAACTGCAAGGAGGCAATTGTAAATGGAATTCATGGCACCGGATGTGGTGACGATATCATCTTCTGTAAGCTTTCCGCCCCATACAAACGACCATCTGGAAATATTCCGCCTAAGATTTATACTCCCTTCTACCGGCTCATAGCTGGTACCGCTATCCTCAAGACTGCGGGTCAGCTTAATGATACCTTTATTCAGTTTGGCGATCGGTAATAAATTTTTATCAGGCACGCCTAAAGAAAATTGGGTAATGTTCTTGTCCTTCAGTGTGTCATAAACGCGGGTGATCAGATCCACTGGCTGATGTTCACTTTCATTGAGCCCCGGTTTACTGGTGTCAGGAAGTGAAAGCTTAGGGTTGAAGGTTTTGCTCACATAATACCCTGATTTAGGTCTTGACTCGATGAGAGATTTACTTTCCAGTTCCAGAAAGGCCTGTTTAACGGTATTGAGGCTAACGTCATAAATCTTCTGTACCGTTCTGATAGAAGGTAGCTTGTCTCCAATCTTAAGTGTCTGTGCGGCAATCTGTTCTTCTACTACATTCGCTATTTTACGGTATAATACTTCTCTGGACATTCCACAAAATTAACAACCTGTAACTGTAGTGTACAGATACAAAATTGTTAATTATGAGGGATACAGATTTAACACCTTAGTAATGCAGGAATTATAAATTTACGGCATACATCATAGAAGATACCCTAAATGACTTGTTTACAAAAATTACTTTTTTTTTCCTGCATGAGCTGCTTATCTCTTTCGGCATCAGGGCAGCGTACTCATGCAGCTCTTCCTGTCAGTAAAAACAATTTTATTGTCATCGCTCACAGGGGCAGCCATCTGGTTAAACCCGAAAACACCATTGCAGCCATTGAATACTTTAAACTGGGAATAAAAGCAGACCCGAATTATCAGCGCATCTATTTTAACCTTGCCATTACCTATGGACGTCAGGGCAAATATCCGGAAGCCATGGATTATGCGGCTAAAGCACTGGAGCTGGATCCTGGTCATGCCAGCGCTCACAGGGTCTACGCGATCATGGCTGCCAGCACAGGGCAGGATGTCAAAGCCATCTATGCTTACAGTAATTTTTTACTCCTTGAAGCTACCTCTGAACGTTCTGCCGCCGCCTACAAGGAACTCAAAACCCTATTAGCCGGCGGACTTACCCAAAAAGACGGAGTAAACAACATAACCATTTCAAACGACAAGGACGCAGACATGAACGCCGCAAGCATGCTGGTCTCCATGTCAGGGATCTCCACCGGCGCTATCCCCGGCTTGTCTGAAACAGAGAAATTCGAAGCACAGTTAAAAACGATCTTTTCCACTACAGGAGGACTCTCTGCAAAGAAAAAAGAGAAAGATTTCTTCTGGTCTTATTATGCCGACTATTTCGCCAAACTTTCCAAAACTGAATTTATGCCTGTGGTTGTACAAATGATGTCTTTTACCACCAATAATGAAGAAAACACCAAATGGTTTAAAGAACATGAGCAGCAGTTAAAAGACTTCACAAAGTGGCAGCAGGAAACCCCGCACAAATAAAAGCGTTATTTGCTGCCCAGGTCCAGCACTACCATTATCGGAAAATGATCAGAAGGTAACTTCGCTTCGTACTCCTGCAATTTCAGTTCTTTAGGAAAATTACCTGAAGTATTTACCTCTTTTGTCTTTTCTTTCGGAGCACGATAACTGTCTGTCAGTACGCCGTACCTTTTCGCAGTGATTGATGGTGAAAGAAAAATATGATCAATTCTGCTGTCGGTTTTGGCATTAATCTCAAAATGATTAAATGTACCATTCGTAGCATATTTAAACGGCACTGTTTCATAGGAATCGTGCAAAAGATCAGATCCGTTTAGAATACCATAGATTTCATTGGTCTGGTCCACGTTAAAATCGCCCGTCAGGATTACCGGGGCGCCGGCTGCAATCTCTTTAATTTTTGCAAGAATCAGTTTTGCACTCTCCCTCCTCGCCTGAATCCCTACGTGATCAAAATGCGTATTGAAAAAATAAAATCTTGTACCTTTTGTCTGCTCCTCAAACTCAGCCCAACTGCAAATCCGGGGCAGGGCAGCATCCCAGCCCCTGTTGGATTTATCCGTTTTTTCCGACAACCAGAAATCTCCTTTTTTGATCAGTTTAAACTTATCTTTTTTGAAAAAGATAGCCGCATGTTCACCCGCATCTTTACCATCATTCCTGCCCACCCCCGTATAACTGTAATCTGTAAGTTTCCCCGAAAGATCATCCAGTTGCTCTTTCAACGCTTCCTGAGTGCCAAAAACATCAAAATCATGAAATCTGATCAGGTCTGCAATAACGGGCATCCTTTGGTCCCATCCATTACCATTCCTTGCATCCCCGCCATTCTTATACCTGATATTAAAAGTGGCCACATTGAGCTGCTGCGCATCAGAAATAAAAACAGCTGAAAACAAAAGAGAAACAATCAGAAAGAAGCTTTTCATAATAAAGAGGGTTTAAATTTAAGAAAGATGCTAATTTAACAAACTCTATTGAATCTCTTTCAGTAAACTATTTCCCTACTTATTCCCCTGCTCTGAAGGTATTAGAAACCAGCTTACGCGGACGCTTGCTTTTGAAATCCTCAGAAGAATTCACCTGAGATTCACCTGATGGAAAGGAATTTGATTTGAACGCTCTCGGCCGCTCTTCCCTGTTCTCATCTGCCAGTTTAACCTTCAGTTTCCTGCCCCTGATCACCATACCATTAACAGCAGCAATCACACGGTCAGCTCCCTGCTGATCCACCATTTCTATAAAACCAAAACCTTTATGCCTGTGAGTCACCTTGTCAGTCAGTAATTCTATGCTGTGAACCATTCCGTGAATACTGCAAATCTCGATCAGCTCAGCATCCTGTATATCCAGTGGATAACCCACTATAAATAATTTAACCATTACAAATATTTAAAAGCTGCAAAATTACACTATTCTTCTGCAATGACCCCAATAAATTTCCAGCATAGTTTTTGCGAATCACAACCCAATGAAATACTGGAGCATCATTTTCCCCAAGCTACCTGCAAGCGCTATGGCCATATATCCGCTGATGTTCTTTAAATACTCCCATCTGAAAAATGAACCATCTATTATACGGCACGAGCAAATTCACTTCCGGCAGCAAATAGAGTTACTTATTCTGCCATTTTATGTCCTCTACCTGATCAGCTACCTGTACAACCTCCTGAAATATCAAAACCACGATAAAGCCTATCTCAACATTTGCTTTGAAAAAGAAGCTTATGCCAATGATCAGAACCCAAACTACCTTAAAACACGAAAACTTTACTCCTGGATTATGAATAGGTAATCATAAGGCCTGAAACCGGTTTCCGCTCAGACATGTTTTGGCATCAGTTCTGCATGCCAGCATACTCAATTCTGCATGATTACTGAATAACAAGACTTCAACATAGATGTTGAACCATTGTTGACATATGGTTGAAATATCTGATGGGTATACTAATGATCAGTCAAGGATCAACCAAGGGCCTACCAACCCCCTGTCAACCACGTTGTCATATAGAAATTAAAAGGTACTGTCCTATACCGTGTCAAATACGGACTACAATTTCATCGCCCAGAACCATAGTAAATATCCCCGAAAACCATTTATTGTTGATCTGCGCCAGATCGGAGTGATAAACCCTACAATACAGGATCCCAAATCAAAAAATGCTGTTCTAGCTTGCTGTTCCTGTAGGATTTTGGCGGAAACTTCTAAATCAAATATCATCGGTCTTGCAGGTATCGTCATAACAAACTGCAGCGATGAACAGATTTTCACTTACCATACCTCTTCAGCACCAGACAGGAAGGTCCTTTAACCTGAATCTTATTTCCTGTGTTGCTGAGCAAACCTGTTTTAGGATTGCGCCTGAAAACAATGACATCTCCGTTATATTCGTTGGCCACCAGCAAGAACTTTCCAGTCGGATCAATAACAAAATTCCGGGGGTGTTCGCCTTCTGTGGTCTGATAAGCCACCGGGGAAAGCAAGCCGGTAGAGGCATCCACACGAAGTATAGCAATGTTATTTTCTTCTCCCCGGTTAGAGGCATATAAAAACAAGCCATCAGGAGAAATATGGATGTCCGCACTACTATATAATTCATGGGGCTGATCGTGTAGTTCTACTTCCTGGATAGAATCCAGCACACCTTTAATTAATGAATAAGCCGTTACAGCTCCTGAAAGTTCCGACACACAGTAAGCAAATTTACCATTCGGATGAAAGGTCATGTGCCGGGGTCCGCTGCCCGCTGGTGTATGAGTGAACAATTCCTGACTTAGCGGCTCTTTCAACAAACGATTGAAATTAAACCGCCGGATCTTATCTGCGCCCAGATCCGGCAGGTAAACGAATTGCTGATCCGGAGAAAAATTAACTGAGTGAATATGTGCTGATTTCTGTTGTGGTCTGATGCTGCTGTCCTGAAAAAGGAGAACC
>Ga0215277_1212_pt2 | contig 10498 bp, 6 predicted proteins | sample ZER3_50Endo4_M4_FD_182619 | JGI IMG/M metagenome (GOLD analysis project Ga0215277, IMG submission 182619) | Enriched cells of freshwater protists from Biology Centre CAS, Ceske Budejovice, Czech Republic - ZER3_50Endo4_M4 | ecosystem: Environmental > Aquatic > Freshwater > Unclassified ... | reverse complement strand
TCCTCCAAAGCAAAATTTGAACGGAATGTCATCGCAACTGTTAAAGTATGGGCTTGGTTTTCCTGGAAAAAAATCGGCATAATTGAAAAATATTCTAAATTCAGAATAAGAAGAAACGTCAAAATAGCCTATAACTTTAGTGCTAGAATCGTTTATGCATCTTATATTTCCAGAAATTAAACCTGGTTGTTTTGGGTTTAATATGCTAGAAGAACTTGACATGTCTTTTAAGGTTTTGTGAAAAGTATATGCTTCGAAACTTTCTATATATTGTTTTACCAGTATGCTATAACGGTGTCCTATTATGTAATCGTTTTCATCGATAAATCGGATTGGTAAGTTGACACGATCTTCGGCCTGATCGTTTGTGTTTACCAAAATTATGTCTGTCGATTTTTGTGTTGAATAGCAAGTTTTTGTGTTTGGATCGTTATCAATTAAATCAACCGTTTGTAAGCCAGTCGCGATGATTTTAAGCATGTTCCATTTTGGTGCAACAATTTTAAAAGTTTCGTCGTATTCGTATCTATAGTAGTTTGAAGACCTTGTTGGATCAAAAGTATTAACATTAATTTGAACACCAGTTTGGCCTTCTTTATTTGCGGCAAGGGCTGGAACAACACTTTGAATTGGATTTACCGCTGTCATGGTTTGTGGGTTCGACTGATAAATTTTTCCGTCTTTGGTAGTAATTTCCAATGTATATTTATTCTCTGGAACATCCTGAAAAGCAATTTGAGATTTATAAACTCCTGAGCTTTCCACAAATAGAAATTCATTTCCTTGCTCATCTTTAACCACTACCTTAGCGCCGGTTTCAACAGCTACTTCTTCGTCTTCAAATTTTGAAGTTTTGGTTATTTTTATTTCCTGATTCTTAAGTTCGTTTGTCAATGTTGCTTCAACAACTATTATTTCCTCATAGGTATTTGTTACAAGAGGAAATGTTTCTGTACAACCGCTAAAAAGGATTGTAAGAAGTGTTAAAAGGATTGTATTTTTTATTATTTGAAATCTCATGGCTTAAATATATTCTTTTTAATCTGATTTTGGTTTATAGGTAAATAAGCTTTTAATTATCTACCCAAAATGGAGGCTTTACGTTAGATGCGATTGTTGTGCAATCTCCACATGGAGGATCAACCCAATAGGTAAAACCAGTTCCTGTTCCTGAAAAATAAGTTATTTTTCCTAATGAAAGATCTTCAGCGTAATGTCCCCAATGCAAGCAAGGGTCAGGAACTTGGCTTTCGTCTGTCGAGTAGCAAAATTCCTTGCATTCTATAATGTAAGGAGGAGGGAATTTCCCAGGAAATAAATCCTCATAGTTAAAATAAATTCGTTCTGTCGATACTGAGCAAACATCAAAATATCCTGAGATTTTACTGTTGTTATTTACGGCTCTTAAATTTCCCAATAAAAAACCCGGCTGAGTAGGAGAAACAATTGTACCTCCAGAGGCGGCAGTTTTTTTTAAGGTATTGTAATAATTGTAAGCTGCTAGGCTTTCTATGTATTGTCTAACCAAAATGCTGTATCTATGTGTAATAATGTAATCTTGGTCGTTGATAAAACGTATTAAATAGTCTATACGATCTTCTTTTAGGTTGTTCGTGCTTTGCAGCATTAATTCTACATTTTTTTTAGATCCATAGCAAGTTTTGGTATCTGGTGAATTCGGAACAAAAACAGGAGTTTGTGTGCTTGAAATCCAATCAATTTTTGTAGGCCTCCACTTTGGGGCAATAACTTTATAAGTTTCTTCATACTCATATCTGTAATAAGTTGATGTGCCAGTTGGATCAAAGCTTTTTACGCGAATACCAACACCATTTATGCCGTCTTTTTCTTCAATTGCTGCCACTACACTTTGCATAGGGGTTACAGTTGTGAGTGTTTCTGGAGATGACTCAAAAGATCTTCCGTCTTTGGTATTAATGTGTAATTGGTATTTAGTATTTGGAACAGCCTGAAATTCTATATCTGAAACATATTTTTCTGAATCATCAGTAAAATTATACTGATTTCCGGCATCATCTGTAATAAATACTCTGGCTCCATTTTCAGAAAGATATTCTTCGTCTTCAAACTTAGCAGATTTGGTAAGTTTTATTTCCTGCTTTTTAAGCTCATTGGTTAGGTTGGCTTCTACTATAATTACTTCTTCAAATCTGTTTGTAACTAGCGGATATGCTTCTGTACAGCTATTAAAGAAAGCCGTAAGAAACGATAGCAGAATTATATTTTTTATTAAACGAAATTTCATTGCTTGGTAATTCTTTTTAAGTTGATTTAATCTTTTAAAAACTAGATAACTTTTATTTAATCTACCCAAAAAGGAGGCTTTATGTTAGATGCAATTTTTGTACAATCTCCGCATGGAGCATCAACCCAAAATGTTTCAAGATTGTTCGTTCCATCTCCAGAAAAATAGGTTATTACACCACGAGGAAGATCTTGCATGTAAAAACAACAATGTGTGCAAGGAACAGGGTTGTTAGGTTCTTCTGCATAGCAAAATTGCGTACAGTCTACAGCATAGGGCGGAGGAAATTTACCAGGGAATAAATCTTCATAGTTAAAATAAATTCGTTCCGTAGATACTGAACATACATCAAAATATCCTGATATTTTGCTATCACCATTAGTTGATCTTAAATTGCCTAACAAAAGACCTGGCTGGGTTGGAGAAGTAATAGTCCCTCCAGAAGCGGCTGTTTTATTAAGTGTATTGTAATAGGTATAGGCACCAAGACTTTCTACATATTGTCTAACTAAAATGCTATATCTGTGTGTGATGATGTAATCTTGATCGCTAATAAATCGGATTAAATAATCTACACGATCTTCTTTTAGTTTGTTTGTGTTTTGCAGCATTAATGACACACTCTTATTAGAGCCATAACAAGTCTTAGTGTCTGATGAATTTGACACCAACACAGGAGATCCAGTACTTACATCAAGTTTTATTGGCAACCATTTTGGTGCAATTACTTTGTAGGTTTCCTCATATTCATACCTGTAATATGTAGATGTGGCCGTAGGATCAAAGCTGCTTATACGGATACCAACACCATTAATATCATCTTTTTGTTCAATTGCAGCTACTACACTTTGCATCGGTGTAATAGTAGTAAGTGTTTCTGGTGATGATGCAAAAGACCTTCCGTCTTTCGTGTTAATGTGTAATTGATATTTCGTATTAGAAACTGCCTGAAATTCTACGGATGAAACATACTTTCCAGAATCTTCACTAAAACTATACTTATTTCCAGCATCATCAGTAATAAAAACTTCTGCTCCCGTTTCTGGCTGATATTCTTCGTCCTCAAACTTTGCAGATTTGGTAAGTTTTACTTCCTGCTTTTTCAGTTCATTAGTTAGATTAGCTTCAACAATTAAAACATCTTCAAATCTGTTAGTTACTAACGGATATGCTTCAGAGCAACTATTAAATACGATAGCAGCTACAAGTATAATAAGAATCTTGTATAAACCGTAATTTTTCATTTTAATACTAAAATTTAAAATTATACGTAATACTTGGGACTGGTATTGAGAAAATAGATGTTTTATAACCTTTTACTTTTCCACTTGGATCTGTTACGAAATAAATAGAATAAGGATTGTTTCTTCCTAGAACATTGTAAATAGAAATATTCCAGAAACTATGCGCTAACTTTTTAATTTTATGATTTCCTTCGATGTTGATTCCGATATCTAAACGGATATAATCTGGAATTCTATAAGCATTTCTGTCGCTATACAAAGTATATTCTGAATTTCCATATTGGAAAGTACCGATAGGGTATGTTATAGGTCTTCCTGTTTGATATAAGAAGTTTGTTGATAAACTGTAACGTTTTGTAAATCTATAGTTTAAGATTGCGCTTAAATCATGAGGCTTATCAAAGTTAGCAGGGAAATATTCTCCGTTATTTACAATTTCTGAACTAAACTGGCTATCAAGTTTGATAAAGGTACGAGAATAAGTATATCCAACCCAACCGTTTAATCTTCCAGTTGATTTTTTTAACAATAACTCAACTCCGTATGCTTTTCCTTCTCCTTGTAAAAGTTCAGTCTCAACATTTTGATTCAGTAATAACTGAGCACCAACTTTATAGTCTAGAATGTTTTTAGATTTTTTGTAATATCCTTCTAAACTTACTTCGTATTCTTCGTCTTTTAATGTTTTAAATAATCCCAAAGATACCTGTTGAGCAGTTTGCGGTTTTACATTCGAGTCAGACAATTTCCAAGTATCTGTTGGAGATTGTGTAACGTTGCTTGATAGTAAATGGATGTACTGACGAGTAACATCGTAACCGGCTTTTACAGAAAGATCTTCTGTAAGGAAATAACGCGCAGCAATACGAGGCTCCAATCCGCCATATGTTTGTATAACTTCATTGTTTTTATAAGTCGTTGTTCCTGTTACTGTTTCATCACTTAATGGTAAACCAGGGGCATAGCTATTTACATTTCCAGGTCCTAATGCCATGTAATAAGAATACCTTAGCCCAAAATCGATAAGTAATTTATCGTTGAATTTAAAGCTGTCCGATAAATAAGCTGCAGATTCTAATGCTTTTTCTTTCTCAATGTCTGTTGAAATTAAAGTAGCTTCTGGTTTTGTAGGATGTTGATAGCCTGGCGAAATATTGTACAATTTACTAGCAATACCATAAGATAAAGTATGTTTCGGGTGAATCTGATAATTAAATTTCGCTTGAAATTGAGATTCGTTTACTTTATAACCAAAATCAAATGAGTTTATGTCATCAGTATCATAGTCAATATTGAATTTATATTCACTATTTGTGAAAATAAACGCTGCTTTACTTTTTTTGTTAAAAGTATGATCCCATTTAAGAGAAGCTAATCTGTTGCTGTATTTGAAAATAGAGTCAGAACTTAAACTGAAACGGTCATGGCTATAATATGCAGTAGCTTCTAAATTGTTATTTGCATTGATGGCATTGTTATATTTTAAAATTCCATCATAAAATCCTGCTTGGCTGTTTTTTAAATCTTCATTATCAAGAGCCTTTAAAATCCAATCAGAATATGTTGCACGTCCTCCGACAATAATACTAGATTTGTTTTTTTCGATTGGAACACTAAGAGTAAGATTTGAAGTAATAGGGCCAATAGCACCTTCTCCAGAAAATTTCTCTGGGTTACCATTTTTTGTTGTGATATCAAATACAGAAGATAATCTTCCTCCAAAATCAGCAGGAATACTTCCTTTGTAGATGTCAGCTTTTTTTGTTGTATAAGGGTTAATCGCAGAGAAGAATCCTAAAAAGTGTTGCGGATTATACAATACTGCATTGTCCATAAGGATCAAGTTTTGATCGTCTTTTCCACCTCGAACGTTAAATCCAGCAGAACCCTCACCAGTAGTTTTAATACCAGGAAAAGTAGTCGCTACTTTAAGAATATCTCTTTCACCAAGAATTAAAGGAACATTTTTAATTCCTTCAATATCAATAGAAACTAGACCAGAAACAGTAGTTTCAGTAGTTTTTTGTCCTTTTTTCTTAATTACAACTTCATCAAGCTGATTTGATTTTTCGTTGATGTTAACATCAAATTGTCCATCATCATAAACCATTAAAGTTCTAACTGCTTCTTTATGGCTTAGAGATTTAATTTCGATAATATTAATACCTCTAGGAAGCTGTAAAGTATAATTTCCGTCAGGATCAGTAGAAGTATTTATGTTTTTATTTCTAACTTTAATATAAATATTTGCTTCTGCTTTACCTGTTTCTTCATTTCTGATAGTTCCAGAAACGGTAAAATTTCTTCTAGTAGACTCTTTGTTTTCTTTACCAATAAAAACAATTGCAGACTTTTTGTTTACCGTATAGTTGCTTAAAGTATCATATTGCTGGTGGAATACAGGATTCTCACTGTCACTATCCTTTCGATTTGTTTCAACTGGAGCATCAGCAAAATAATTTGCTGGTAAAGTATCGTGAATAGTACTGTTTAGAGTAAAAATTACTTTGTTTTTTAGAATGATATGGTTTAAATCTGTTTTACTTAATACTTTATCAAGTAAATCATCGATTTTTATATCAGTATAAGTCCCTGAGATTAATCCTTTTTCGGCATTAACCCAAGTCGGATCAAAGTAAAATTTATATGAAGATGCTTCTTCAATGCGTTTAAGCGCATTGGCTAATGTTTCGTCTTTAAAAGTGATAGATAATTTCTCATTCGTATTTTGTGCAAAAGACAATTGAAAAGAGAAAACGATAAGTAAGGAGAGTAAAAATTTTTTCATTTGTTTTATTTGCTTGATATTGAAAGAGAGTTAAAAGTATATTTCATCAAATTTTTCATGAATTGGTCCAAGTCGGAATTTCTTAGTTCTCTGTTCAATAAATAAAACCCATTGATTTGCTTTTTTTGTTCTGGAAATAATTTTACAAGGTCGCTTTTGCCTCTTATTGCATAAATTTTACCTTTTAAATCGATAAAATAAGAGTTGTTTTCTTTGAAAGTAAAATAAAGACTGCTTTCGTAAATTGTTTTCTGCATGTCTTTATGATGTTTGATATACAAAACTAATTCTGGAGCAATTTTGCTTTCTTCATAGTAGCCTGTTGTAGCTTCAGGAATATCTTCGGTCTTTCTTTCTCTTTTGATAAAATTTTTATCTTTTATAGAAAATGAACTGACTTTGTTTTGGATTAGATTTATACCAATATTTTCTGAACCTCCATCAGGATTTAAAACCAAGATATCTCTATAAATGTCATATTTAAGTTTGACATCATAATAAGTTTGGTTTTCGTAGGTAACTCTGCCCAACTCATATTTATTTATTAAATACAAATGAATGTCAGTGTTTAGAGTTCTGAATGAATTTGTGTGTGGTACCCCATTGTTAATATCCAGATTGCTTCTGCCTACAGTAGTATCAAACCAATTGTAAGTATTGATATCATTACTAGTTTGACTCTGGATCGGATGAATGTTTAAGAATAATTCAAATAAAATGAGAAAAACGATTTTTTTTTGGTAATTTTTCAAAGGATTTAATGGTTTTATTGGTTGTTTTGGAAGATTTCAAAAGTATAAAAAAAAGGTTACAAATAAAACGCTAATTTGTTAAATTGTGATAAAAAACTTCTAGAGGCCTCTAAAAGGCATTGTAGAAGTATTAAAATTTAGAATATTTGTCAAAATATTAGAAAAATGACTTTGACATGCTAAATTTTTGATTTTACATAGAAAAGATCTCTTTTGTAGGAATAAAAAAAATAATGAAATGTATAGAAATTGAAAAACCCCAATTCAAATAAATGAATTGGGGTTTTCTATGAATAAACCTTTAGTAAACTAAGATCTGATTACTCTTTTTTCTCCTCACGTGGAGGTCTTGGAACTAGTGCTTTTTTAGACACTTTTTCTTTTTTAGTTTTAGGGTCAACTCCTAAGTATTTCACTTGGAAAACATCTCCCATTTTAACTACGTCAGCAACGTTTTCAGTGCGTTCCCAAGCTAACTCAGATACGTGAAGCAATACTTCATTTCCTGGAGCAGCAGTATACTCAACAACAGCACCAAAATCTAACATCTTGATTACTTTTACTTCGTAAGCCTCTCCCATTTGTGGTTTGAAAGTGATAGAAGCAATTTTTGCTAATACCGCTTCAATTCCAGCAGGATCTGTACCTAAAATTTCGATAACACCTTGTTCGTCAACTTCGTTGATAACAATAGTTGTTCCAGTAGCTTTTTGTAATTCCTGAATTACTTTTCCGCCAGGTCCAATTAACGCTCCAATAAAGTTTCCAGGAATAGTTCTTGTAATGATTTTTGGTGCGTGTGCTTTTACGTCAGCTCTAGGTGCAGCAATAGTTTCAGTTAATTTTCCTAAAATATGCAAACGTCCGTCGCGAGCTTGAGATAAAGCTTGTTCCATAATGTCATAACGTAAACCATCAATTTTGATGTCCATTTGACAAGCAGTGATTCCGTCAGCAGTTCCAGTTACTTTAAAGTCCATATCTCCTAAGTGATCTTCATCTCCTAAGATATCAGACAATACAGCAAATTTTTCACCGTCAGTAATTAATCCCATAGCAATACCAGAAACTGGTTTTACCATTTGGACTCCAGCATCCATTAAAGCCATTGTTCCAGCACAAACAGTTGCCATAGAAGAAGAACCGTTAGATTCTAAAACCTCAGAAACAACACGAATTGTATAAGGACAATCTGCAGGAATCATATTTTTTAATGCTCTTTGCGCCAAGTTACCGTGACCAACTTCTCTTCTTGAAGTTCCTCTTAATGGTTTTGCTTCACCAGTTGAGAAAGGAGGGAAGTTATAGTGTAAGTAGAATTTCTCTTCACCTTGTTCAGATGGAGAATCGATTTGGTTAGCTTCTCTAGAAGTTCCTAAAGTTACTGTAGCCAAAGCTTGAGTTTCTCCACGTGTAAATAAAGAAGATCCGTGAACTCTTGGTAAATAATCAGTTTCACACCAAATTGGTCTGATGTCTGTAGTTTTTCTACCATCTAAACGAATTCCTAATTCTAAAACTACATTACGAACAGCTTCTTTGTTTGTTTTGTAGAAATATTTAGAAACTAAATCACCGTCAGCAGCTAATTCTTCTTCAGTAAATAAAGCTTTAACTTCTTCTTTTACTTCAGCAAATGCAGCACCTCTTTCGTGTTTAGCTGAACCAACTTTTGCAATAGCATAAATTTTATCGTAAGCCGCGTCTTTTACTTTTTTGTAAATTTCTTCGTTTTCTTTCTCACCTTCGTAAGTACGAATTTCTTTTTTACCAAAAGCTTCTTGTAAACGGTATTGAGCCTGAATTTGAACTTTGATAGCTTCGTGAGCAAATTTAATAGCTTCGATCATTTCAGCTTCTGAAATTTCTTTCATCTCACCTTCAACCATTGCAACAGAATCCATAGAAGCTCCAATCATCATATCGATGTCTGATTTTTCTAATTCTTCTCTGCTTGGGTTGATAACCAATTTTCCATCGATACGTGCAACACGAACTTCAGAAATTAAGTTGTAAAATGGAATGTCTGAAACTGCTAATGCTGCAGAAGCCGCTAAACCAGCTAAAGCGTCTGGCATAACAGTTTCGTCGTGAGACATTAACTGAATCATAACTTGTGTTTCAGCATGGTAATCGTCTGGGAAAAGCGGACGCAATACACGGTCAACTAATCTCATTGTCAATACTTCGCTGTCGCTTGGACGTGCTTCTCTTTTAAAGAAACCTCCAGGGAAACGACCTGCTGCTGCGAATTTTTCGCGGTAATCTACCGTTAACGGTAAGAAATCAACGCCTGGGTTTGATGTGCGAGCTGAAACTGCTGTTGCAAGAATCATTGTGTCGCCCATTCTAACTACTACAGAACCATCAGCTTGTTTTGCTAAACGTCCTGTCTCGATTGTGATGCTTCTGCCATCACCTAAATCGATCTTTTCTACAAATAATTGTGGAATCATAAATTTTTTCCTTATTGATTATACAATGGGTTTTAGTTGTGTTGTAGTTGTTGTTGTGTGTAGTTGTTGTTATCTAAAACCCAATGAAAAACCAAACTTTTTTTCTTGTAATATGCTTATTATAAACGGCTATAATCTAAAAACAAAAAGAGGCACTTTCGCACCTCTTTTCTATATTGATTATTTTCTGATATTCAATACTTTGATAATCTCACGATATCTGTTGATCTCTTTCTTTTTCAAGTAATCCAACAAAGCTCTTCTTTTACCTACTAATAGTACAAGAGAACGCTCAGTGTTGTAATCGTGACGATTTTTTTTCAAGTGTTCAGTTAAGTGAGAAATTCTATAAGTGAACAATGCAATTTGACCTTCTGCGCTTCCAGTGTTTGTTGCACCACCGTGTTGTGCGAAAATCTCTTCTTTCTTTTCTTTGCTTAAATACATTCCAATATTATTTAATGATTTTTATGTATGTCGTACAACTTTTGTAAGACGGGTGCAAAATTAGATTAAAAAAACAGAAAAATCAAAAAAAAATAAAAGAATCTAAAAATAAGGGGTAAGAAATTTATTTTTAATGATTTACATGCCTTATTTTTTATCTAATTTCAGTCTTTTTTACTTTAACTTCTGAGCTTTTTTACCAGATTGCTTTTCACTTAAAGTGGAATAGGAGAATTTAACATTGTTTGCATCAGTGCTTACGCCCGAAATTAAAACTCCATGATCATAATTATCTACAAATGTGATTTTTCGAACGGCATCGCTTCCTTCCCAAACACCTTGTTTCAATCCGTCTTTTAGAGTTCCTTTTTGTGTTACAAACGGGTCTTTTTCTTCATAATTACCATTTCCGTCAACTACGGTCTGGCTTTTGTCTTCATCCCAGCAGTTAAGAACCAAAGTTTGTGTTTTCTTGGTTTTTGGATCCCAAAGATTCTGTTTTTCGCACTTTTTGCTTTGGTTTTCGTACCAATTAATCTCTTTTC
>Ga0215277_1216_pt1 | contig 11217 bp, 6 predicted proteins | sample ZER3_50Endo4_M4_FD_182619 | JGI IMG/M metagenome (GOLD analysis project Ga0215277, IMG submission 182619) | Enriched cells of freshwater protists from Biology Centre CAS, Ceske Budejovice, Czech Republic - ZER3_50Endo4_M4 | ecosystem: Environmental > Aquatic > Freshwater > Unclassified ... | reverse complement strand
TTTGTACTATATAGATGCCAAAAGCATGTTTAGCACCTTACACGGTTCTCAGCAGGCTATATTAAATAAAAAGATGAATGCGACCCACTATTTTCACAGAGCATCAGGGGCTGACTACTTGAATCTTGATCCCGATAAAAATACCTTGCAAGGTACAGGAGGGTATGTAAAATTGGGTAAGAGGGGAAATGCCCAATGGAATTTCTCGGAGACCTTCAGCTGGTCATCACCGGGATTTGACTTAAATGATGTAGGATACCTCAGAGAATCTGATTTCAAGTCCAACGAAACCGAAATCGTACTTCGGAAAACAGATCCCTGGGGACCTTTCAGATTTGCAGGAATCAATCTGACTCAGAAAAATGTCTGGAACTATGGGGGAAATCCGATAAATAACGGTGTCGCACTCCGCTGGCGCAGTTTAAGTATAAAACACCGGTTTGAAATGGATGTGAAGGAATCATATAATTGGAATACGGTCGATAGCCGCAGGCTAAGAGGTGGACCAGACATGAGATATAACCCCAACTTTGAAACGAATGCTACCTTTAATACCGATCGGGCTAAAAAAGTGGTGTTCAGGCTGAATTATATTGGACGGCACTTTTTAAAGCAGGAGACAAGCTATAATGAATTACGTCCCAGTATGATTTTCCGGTTAGGGAATCATGTTCTGCTCACGGGACAGCTCAACTATGCCCGGAATAGTGACGATCTGCAATATGTAAATACCATTGCCCCATCAGGTAGCGGTGCCGATCATACCGAATATGTTATGGGACGGATGAAGCAGGAAACTTATGGCCTGACTTTGAATCTGCAATTGAATCTCACGCCAGATTTTTCTATTCAATACTATGGTTCTCCATTCACGTCTGTCGCTAAATACGACAAATTTAAACTGGCAGCAGATACCCGGTCATCCAATTACCAGGAGCGCTTTTCCAAATTTAAAGATAACGAGATCAGTTATCATGCCGGTAGTTATACTGTTGATAGAGGAAGCAATACCATCTCCTTCAAAGACCCTAATTTTAGCTTTAACGAATTCCGTTCTAACCTGGTTGCACGCTGGGAATTCCTGCCCGGGTCTTCGATGTATTTTGTTTGGGAGAATAATCGATCCAATCAAGAAGATATCTATCATCCGGGTTGGGGAAGCAATTTAGATAGGATATTCGGATTGCCGGCTACCAACACTTTTTTGATGAAGGTCAACTATTGGTTTACCCTGTAAGGAGGATTTCCTATCTCGTTCTTATACACTTGCGCCAATGCTTCGTCTTGTCCTTCTACATAGTTTTTGATCGAATACTTCACAGCGAAACACGGATCAAGTCATAAACTTGTGGGGCAGGCTCTTTTTTAAGCATACATTTGTGTTAGGCGATACAGGAAGAATTCGATACTCCTTACCCCTCAAAACTGACTTCTGAAAACTTTGATTTTGGCATTGAAGGATTCTGCTGAGGCCTTAGTCGATCTCTTATCAAAGTAGTTCAGTATGGTTTCATAATGATGTTTGATCGAACGTGATATCGTATTGAACGACTTAAATCCAGATTGACTGACACTCTCATGCCACTTGGTCAGGTTTGCCGGGCCATAAATTTTCTCTGTCGTTTTCTCAAAGATATTGCCAGCCATATCAAGGGTAATCTCGGTGACTCTTTTACGAAGCTTTTCAGGAATCTTCTGCAGCACTTCAATTACAATGTCGGCTTTTGTGCCTGCAATAATGGCTACAATAGCTCCTGTTACCGGATCTAGATGTTTTTTACACTTTTGATTCAAGTTCTCCTGGTTCTATAGTAACAAATTTGATGGAAATCCCATTGAGATTCCCAAGGGGCATCCGAGATCCGGGCCATTACCTACCGTAAAGGAAAGCTTGTCGGTCGTTTATTGACCGTTACACTTGAAAGTTTAAAAAAACGTCTTTAAACTAAAAAAAAAAGCTATTTTCTTCCTGCTGTTCAATAATCGGACATCATTCACCCTGTTTATACGGTAATTAAAATCATTTGATTTACAGTGCTTACTGGCCATTTTTAGTTTTTATAACTTGTGTATACAAGGTTGAAAAAATATTTGCTTAATCTTGTATATACAAGTTGTTTTGTTTAAGTTTGATATACGATGCTTTAAAAGTGTTGTGAAAACCAAATTTAAACAAACCTGTATCCCCGATGAATTCAAAATCTGCTTTGATTTTTTTGAACATTCTAGGTATTAATCCATGGAAATTTTGGGCAATTCATCCGGATGACTCTGGGCTTGTAGGCCTGGTCATGGGCGATCTTCCCGACAAAGCATGGGGTGTCGCCGAATATGCTATACCGCCTTCATTCATGGATTTAAATACCTCAACATATAACCAGACATTATGAAAAGATTTTTTTTATACAGCATTTCATTCCTCGTGCTTACTGTTTTCAGCAAGCACGTTTTTGCTCAGCAAGCCGCCAATGATGATCTTGTTCAATGGGTTAATCCTTTAATGGGCACAGATTCTAAAGTTGAATTGTCTAATGGCAATCAGTATCCTGTAATAGCGCTTCCCTGGGGAATGAACTTCTGGTCTCCACAGACAGGGAAAATGGGTGATGGCTGGCTTTATACTTACAATGCGCAGAAAATAAGAGGCTTAAAACAAACACACCAGGCGAGCGTATGGATCGGTGACTATGGACAATTTTCCATTATGCCTGTTACCGGAAAACTAAAAGTAAATGAGGAGGAGCGTGCTAGCTGGTTTTCTCATAAAGCTGAAGTGGTGAAACCGAATTATTATAGTGTATATCTCGCTGAGCATGATGTTAGCGCAGAAATTACTCCAACCGAGCGGGCTGCAGCATTCCGGTTTACTTTTCCTCAAACAGACAGTGCGTTTCTGGTCATAGACGCGTTTGATAAAGGATCATACGTCAAAATTGTCCCTGAGCGCAACCAGATTATCGGATACACGACGAAAAACAGCGGTGGTGTTCCGGAAAATTTCAAAAATTATTTTGTACTGACTTTTGATAAGGCTTTTACTTATGAGGCTGTTTTTGACAACCAGACAAAAATGCCGGGCCTGGAATATAAAGGCAATCATGCTCTTGCAGTAATCGGCTTCAAAACAAAAAAAGGTGAACAGGTGAACATACAGGTAGCATCCTCCTTTATAAGCCATGAGCAGGCAATTTTAAATCTGGAGGAGATTGGCAATGACAGTTTTGATGTGGTAAAGGCAAAAGGAGAAAAAATATGGAATCAGGAACTGAGCAGAATTAAAATAGAGGCGGAGAATACCGATCAGGTAAAGACCTTTTACTCCTGCCTTTACCGCACACTGCTTTATCCCCGGAAATTTTACGAATACAATGCCAGGAAAGAAATTGTTCATTATAGTCCCTATAACGGTAAGGTATTGCCGGGATATATGTTTACCGATAACGGATTCTGGGATACTTTCAGAGCAGTATTCCCATTTTACAACCTGATGTACCCATCTTTGAATGAAAAAATCATGGCAGGGCTGGTGAATACATATAATGAAAGTGGCTGGCTGCCGGAATGGGCCAGTCCGGGTCACCGGGACTGTATGATTGGTTCTAACTCCGCTTCCATCATAGCCGATGCATATTTAAAGGGAAGACGGGGTTTTGATGTCAACACTTTGTATGCAGCAATTCTTAAAAACACGGAGAACGAGGGACCTCTAAATTCAGTGGGGCGTAAAGGAGCGAAATATTATAATGATTTGGGGTACGTACCCTATGACGTAAATATTAACGAAAACGCCGCCCGGACACTTGAATATGCCAATGCTGACTTTGCTATTTATAAACTTGCCAAAGCACTGAACCGGCCGCAGAAGGAAGTGGAACTATTTAAAAAGAGGAGTTTAAATTATAAAAACCTTTTTGACCCGTCGACCGGTTTGATGCGCGGTAAAAATAAAAATGGCCAGTTTCAAACTCCTTTTAATCCTTTTAAATGGGGTGATGCATTTACAGAAGGCAATAGCTGGCATTACAGCTGGTCCGTTTTACATGATGTTGAGGGGCTGGTGAAGCTAATGGGCGGAGCTGAAAAATTCACCACCAAGCTGGATTCCGTATTTGTTTTGCCACCAGTATTTGATGAAAGCTATTATGGGCAGGTGATCCACGAAATCAGGGAGATGCAAATTATGAATATGGGCCAGTATGCACATGGCAATCAACCTATACAACATATGATTTATTTATATAACTATGCCGGGCAGCCCTGGAAATCCCAGTACTGGGCAAGGGAAGTGATGGATAAATTATATAAACCCAATCCTGATGGCTACTGCGGAGATGAAGACAATGGGCAAACCTCTGCCTGGTACGTGTTTTCTGCGATGGGCTTCTATCCGGTAAGCCCGGGCACAGATGAATACGTACTGGGTGCTCCGCTGTTTAAAAAGGTGCAGATGACTCTGGAAAATGGGAAGCAGGTCAATATCAACGCCCCTAAAAACAGCAGGCAGACGAGGTATGTTCAAAGTTTGAAATTCAATGGCGGTGCCTATACCAAAAACTGGTTTGGTTATGATGCCCTGATGAAGGGTGGTGTGATAGATTATGTCATGGGAGACAAACCTAATGTTAGCCGTGGCCTGAAAACTGAAGATTTGCCTTATTCTTTATCAAACGAAAAATAAGCTAAAGGATATTGGGTGTACCCGTTGTATTTAACCAAATATAAAACTATGGATCAAACTAAGATACCATTACTGGCAATGCTATTTCTATTGTTTAGTTCTTACTGCGGAGCTCAATATCAGACAACTGTTCATTCCGGGGAAAGAACAACCTTTCAAACAGGCTCGTCCTGGAGACCAGAACTGGATGTGAGGTCAGACGCAGTTATGGTTTATGGTATAGGAAGCTCTGAAACTGAATTCAGGCAGCGGGTGAAGTCCTGGAAAGACCGAGGGTATGCAGTGCATTTTATGACCGGTATATCATGGGGAGGGTATCATGATTACTTCAATGGCAAATTTGACGGGAAGAAACATTTTGAGAATAGCCAGGTAGACATTAAAGGGGACACGATATGGCACGGAAGTAAAGTGCCATATATAGTTCCAAACGAAAGTTATGCCAACTATATTAAGACTATAGTTAAGCGGGCAATAGACGCTGGAGTAACAGCGATATTTTTGGAGGAGCCTGAATTCTGGACACAGGCAGGCTACAGTGATTCATTTAAAACAGAATGGCAGCATTATTATGGCAAACCATGGATTGCCCAGCATACCTCTCCTGAGGCAACTTATTTATCCTCCAAATTAAAATACCAGTTGTATTTTAATGTATTGAAGGAAGTCTTTACATACATTAAAGCTTACAGTAAAGATATCAGGCGGGATGTAAAATGTTATGTGCCGACACACTCTCTTTTGAATTACACTTCCTGGGGAATTGTCAGTCCGCAGGCGAGTTTGGCCCAGCTTGAAGGGATGGACGGTTACATTGCCCAGGTATGGACTGGAACTGCCAGGGTAGCAAACTGGTACAACGGCATAGAAAAAGAACGGGTATTTGAAAACGCCTTTCTTGAATATGGCTCGATGATCTCTATGGTTGAACCAACCGGAAGAAAAATGTTTCTGCTAACAGACCCTGTTGAAGACGCGCCCCGCACCTGGGATGATTACAAACGAAATTATCAGGCAACTTTTGTTGCTCAGCTCATGTATCCTAAATTCAGCGACTATCAGGTTATGCCCTGGCCGGAGAGAATTTATCTGGGGAAATACAAACTGGAGAATAATGAGGTCCCTCAACCTATTTCACCTCAATACGCTGCTCAAATGCAGCTGATGATCAATACACTTAACAATATTCCGATTTCTGAAAATCAGCTAAGCGGATCCCGGGGTATAGGCATACTGATGACCAATTCAATTATGTTTCAGCGGTTTCCAATTCATGATAACTACAGTGATCCCGGACTGTCGAATTTTTATGGAATGGTGCTTCCCCTACTTAAAAGAGGGATACCTATAAAAACTGTGCATATGGAAAATCTGGGCTGGAAGAATTCTCTGAAAGATATTAAAGTGTTAATCATGAGCTATACAAATATGAAACCACTTTCACCGGAAAGCCATGACCTGCTGGCTGTTTGGATAAAAGATGGAGGTATTCTGATCTATTGCAGCAGGAATGATGACCCCTTTCAGCAGGTAAAAGAATGGTGGAATTCTGATGGGCTGAGTTATCAGTACCCCATAGCTGATCTCTACCGGAAAATTGGTGCTCCGCTGGCAGGTCAGGAAAAGTTCAATTACGGAAAAGGAACAATTTACCGGCTGCAGCAAAACCCCAAGGAATTTGTGCTCAAACAGGGCGGGGATGCTCACTACTGGATGGCAGTCTCGAAGGCCTACAGCAAATCCGGCAGTAAACTGTTAGTGAAAAACAATTTTTTCCTGGAACGTGGCCCTTACACCATCGCCTCAGTGATGCAGGAAAGTGTCTCAAATGATTCTCTACACATTAAAGGAAAATTCATTGATTTGTTTGATCCGGAGCTGACAGTACTGAATGGTAAGACGGTTTTACCTGGAGAGCAAACATTCCTTTACAGTCTGGACCATATCTCCAATAAAACTACACCACAAGTGCTTTGCGCCGGAGCAAGGATTTATAATCAAAAGCATAGCTCATCATCTTACTCGTTCCTCACCAAAGGACCTCAGGGAACACCAAACGTCATGCGGGTGTATTTGCCACGCAAGCCGCTAAAAATGGAACTGATAGATTCAAACCAGTCTGGGGTTAACCCCGCTAAGAAATATTGGGACGCTTCCTCATCAACTTACTTTTTAGAATATAACAACAGCAGCGACGGTATCATAGTGAAACTGCATATGTAAATAATCTTCAACCAAATAACTAAACCAAATATTTAAAAACAATTGTATGAGAAAAAAGTACTTAAAACTTGGCCCCGTCTCTCTTATGCGGATTAAGTGGCAGATGTTGATGATGTTGTTCTGCAGTGTTCTGCTCAACAACAAGGTCTGTGCGCTTCCTGTTCCGAATTTCCAGGAGGAGATCATGGTTAAAGGGGTCGTAAGTGATGAAAAGGGTCCGATTGCCGGCGTATCTGTGGTTCTGAAGTCAGCTGCCGGCAGAGGTGTAACCACTGACAAAGACGGTGCCTATACACTGAGCGTACCCAAGGATGGAGTACTGGTTTTTACTTTTATCGGCTATAAGGAACAGGTCGTAAATGTTGAGGGCAAAACTGAACTCAATGTTGTACTTGAAGCCAGCGATAATCTATTGGATGAGCTCACTGTGGTCGCCTACGGGGTACAGAAAAAGGAAAGCGTAGTCAGTTCGATTTCAACGGTAAAAGTAAGTGAGCTGAAGGTTCCTACACGGTCCCTAACCAATGCGCTTGCAGGAAGGGTTGCCGGTGTGATAGCTGTTCAGCGTTCCGGGGAACCTGGCAATGATGATGCTCAATTCTGGATCAGAGGAGTCAGTACATTCGGTGCGGGGTCCAGCCCGTTGGTATTAGTAGATGGAATAGAAAGGCCATTGAGCAACATTGAACCCGAAGAAATAGAAACGTTTTCTGTCTTGAAAGATGCATCCGCTACAGCCGTCTATGGAATCAGAGGGGCGAATGGTGTCATTTTGGTGAATACCAGAAAGGGAGCGAATAAGGCACCTTCCATCAACTTTAAGCTGGAATCAGGCATGACTTCTCCTACACAATTGCCAAAGCTGGCTAATGCTGCGACTGTTTATGAGCTTTACAATGAAGCTAACTTAAATACCAATCCATTTTTCAATAGTCAGTACACTCCGGAGATTATTGAACGCTACAAAAGCGGGGTAGATCCTATCCTGTATCCTGATGTTGACTGGATTGGTACGATGCTGAAGAAAAACGCAAGAAACAGCAGGGCAAACCTGAACATTTCAGGCGGCGGGGACGTTTCCAAGTATTTCGTATCCGCCACCTATTACGGAGAAGACGGAATTTGGAAGGCGGATAACCTGAATGCTTACAATACTAATGCAAATCTAAAAAGATACAACTTCAGGGCCAATGTGGATATCAAGCTGAACAAGTATACCGACCTTAGTCTTGGCCTGGGTGGAATTATGATCACGCAGAATTTCCCTGGAAGATCGAGTGATGACATCTGGAATGTCATCATGACCACCAATCCGGGTGATTATATTCCTATGTATGACAATCCGGACGGATCCGGTAAGGTATTTGGGGGTAGCGGCAATGAAGCTGTGCGCAGTCCTTACGCGGACCTGGTCAACACGGGATACCAAACTACCTGGAGAAACAACATTCAATCCAATATTACGCTGAAACATGACCTTTCCCGTCTTACCCGCGGATTGAATGTTTCAGGAATGTTTGCCTTCGATGCGGACAATTACCATAACATCCAAAGAGTACGAAATATGGGTGATATGTACAGACTGACCGGACGCGATAGCGATGGTAAGCTCATTTTAAACAGGTATTTTGATGGACAGGAAGATTTGAATTTTGGCCGGCAGTCCGCCGGGACAAGAAGAATCTATACCCAGGCCAATATCAATTATGACCGAACTTTCAGTGACCATACGGTAAGTGCACTGGTGCTATTCAACCGCCAGGATTTTGTGGACGCCTCAGCGGGCAGTTCCATAGATGCTTTACCCAACCGTTTCCAGGGACTGGTAGGCAGAACTACATATTCATATAAAAGCCGGTATTTTGCGGAGTTTAGTGCTGGCTACAATGGATCTGAGAATTTTCCCAAAGGAAGCAGATACGGATTTTTCCCTTCTGTAGCCCTTGGCTGGATTGTCTCTGAGGAATCCTTCTTTAAAAACAATATTAATTTTATCGAATTCTTTAAACTGCGAGGATCCTTTGGTTACAAGGGGAATGATCAGATCGGCGGACGGAGATTCGCTTATCTGACAACCATTGGTGGTGGAAACGGTGGCTGGAGATATGGTCTGGACGGCGGAAATGCCTACGGTGGCAAAGGTGAAGACGATTGGGGCGTAAACCTGACCTGGGAGCGTGAGAAGGAAACCAACCTTGGCTTTGAAGCACGTTTCTTAAAAGGATTTTACCTGCAGGCAGATGTTTTCAACAGGCACCGTACCGGTATATTTCTGTCCAGAAATGCACTGCCGCAAATCTTAGGACTTACCAAAACACCATGGGGTAATCTCGGTGAAATGAATAATAAAGGAGTGGACGCAACTCTTGAGTACCGGAAGATGGTTGGTGCGTTCGACATCTCTCTCAGAGGTAACTTCACCTTTGCCAAGAACCGAATCATTGAGAATGACTTGCCGGATACCAGATATGCCTATCAGGATCAGAGAGGATTGAGATTTGGTCAGCCGATGGGTCTAAAGGCACTTGGCTTGTATAAGGACGAAGAATTTGTCAATATAGAGCAGGGGATTTTAAGGGGTGATCTACCGGAACCTAATTTTGGAAACAAGGTAAAACCGGGCGACATCAAATATGCAGATATCAATGGCGATGGTTTACTGGATTCCTATGACATGGTGCCAATCGGTAACCCGGGAAATCCGGAAATCATTTATGGATTTGGTACCAGCATCAGCTTCAAAAGCTTTGATGTGTCAGCCTTTTTGCAGGGATCAGGTAATATGGATTTCATGCTTGGGGGAGTTGGATTTGTGCCGTTCATGGAAGTGCTGGGCAGAGGTGCGATTAGCCAGCTCGCTACAGACAGGTGGTCACCAGGCAACCCAAGCCAGGATGTATTATTTCCCCGCCTGAGTTATGGTCAGAATCCTAACAACTATCAGCCCTCTACCTGGTGGCAGCGGGATGCCAGTTACCTGAGGCTGAAGTCTGTAGAACTCGGCTATACTTTGCCTAAATCTTTAACTACCAGGGTTAAAATACAAACACTAAGAGTTTATGCCAGCGGATTCAATCTGTATACCTGGAGTAAGTTTAAATACTGGGACCCTGAATTAGGTTCAGGAAACGGCGCTAAGTATCCAATTCAGAAAACCTTCAATTTAGGTGTAAACGTTAATTTTTAATTCATATCGTTATGAAAAATATAAAATTGTTCTTAATCCCATGCATTTTACTACTAGTTACTTCCTGTAAAAAAGACTTTTTGGACAGACAGCCGGATGATATGCTAAATCTCAATGATGTCTTTACCTGTAGCGAAAAACTCAGCGTATAGTGGTGTTTTACCGTCGGCACCTTTATATACCCATTCAGATCCGCTAAAAGTAATGGTTGCGTAAAACCTTGGTTCCCGGTTTACATACATATTCCATACTCCGGCGCGTGTATAGGGAGTAGCCACCGCTGAAGGTCCTGACTCCACATAGCCTGAATTGGAATTGATGATGGGTTGGTTATCTGAGTTGTAACCAAGGACCGGGCTTTCACCGTTAGCCATAAAGAATGCGTCAACAAGTTGTTGGGTTGCTCCATAATTTGCATAGCCGGCTACCTGTATCAATCCGCCGTTCCATTCCCAGGTACCAGAGGCACCCAGTGAATGTCGTGCCCATATGACCTCTTTATTCCAGCGGTCGAAGTAAATGTCCCTGTAGGAAGCAAATGCATCATAATTCCCATTCGCATCATTTTTCTTGTATAAACCTCCTGGCATAGCGTCAATAAGCAATTTTGCGGCCTCAGCGGCCTTTGCCCATTTATCAGCGATATAATTCTGGTTAATCAGGGGAACTCCTTCTTTACTTCTAAGCGAGGACATTTCTGAATTACCGTTGAACAAGGGACTTGCTGCATACAACAGAACCCTTGATTTTAAGGCCATACAGGTGAGCTGGTCAGGTCTGCTGAGCTGACTGTTGTCCGTTACCTTTCGCGGCAGGAACTCCTGAGCGGCATTTAACTCATTAACAACGTAATCCACGCACTCATCATAAGTATTTCTTGGTCTTTGAATGTCTTTAGGTTCTGCATCCACGGGAATGATCTCATCCATAATGACAACCGGACCGTATTGACGCATGAGCAAAAAGTAATAGAATGCTCGAAGAAATCTCGCCTCCGCTTTGTATTGGGATTTCACGCTTTCAGTCAATTCTTTATTTTCTCCTACTCTTTCAATAAATACACTAGCTGACCGGATCGCACGGTAATATTTTCCCCATCCTTCATAGGGAACACGTGTCGGTCCCCAGT
>Ga0215277_1192_pt1 | contig 13133 bp, 14 predicted proteins | sample ZER3_50Endo4_M4_FD_182619 | JGI IMG/M metagenome (GOLD analysis project Ga0215277, IMG submission 182619) | Enriched cells of freshwater protists from Biology Centre CAS, Ceske Budejovice, Czech Republic - ZER3_50Endo4_M4 | ecosystem: Environmental > Aquatic > Freshwater > Unclassified ... | reverse complement strand
ATTTTCCCGGTAGCTTAAGCTAAACTGGTGATAGGATTGTGAATAGCCCTTATCGTTAAAAGCGTTATTGAAGTTTTGATTCTCTTCGTTTATAAACCGAAGATAGTTGTCAAATATCGCTAATGTTTCATTGGTGTAATCTATATTGGCATCCGCACGAAGCTGCCAGGAAAATCCCAATTCTTTGTGGTATTTATAAGATCTGAATATCTTGAAATTAAGTAGATAGATGTTAGTCGTCAGAAATATATTATTAGTCTGTCCTTTATTCAGAGGTACATCAGATGTGGTATAAAGACCTTCCTTCAATAATGTACGGAGAACATTTTTGTCGCCATTAACCACTGCGTGGAGGCCCAGATAAGGGAGTAAAAAGTTAGAAGCGAACTGACGGGAAGAATCCAGGACAAATGTTTTTTGAGCCGGGTTTTCGAAACCATCAAATAAGGTTTTCGTATTGAATAAGCCATATTGCTGAGCATTTAACCGGGAAGAACAAAGCAAGAAAAAACAGATAAACAGATATTTTCTGATCATGGCAGGCGAATAAATGATTAAATCTAATGATTTTAATTTATTGTAAGGGCCGTGTCTCTAAAGAATCAGTTTCAGAGATCAGAGAATCGATTCTTAAAGCAGTTGTTTTCCTGTTTAAAAGTACATTCGTCTGAAATTTACCTTCTTCTCCACCTTCTCCACTCAGCTGACAGATGAATGAACTATAGTTTTTTAATCCTTTTTCATTGGTGATGTGTCTGTAATAAGGCACATGTACATTTCTTAAAAAGATGTCCGATGAATTTTTGAAATCGATAAAGAACGTAATGCCTGAATTATTCGGAATCTGATTGATAGAATTGATGTAATCCGGATTATTGATCAATAATCTGTTGTTTTTGTAGCTATTTAAAAAGGATTGTACGGAACTGCTGTTGTTAGCAAAAATCATATAGTTATCTATGATCACATAATAGGGTTTTCTGAACCTTTTAAAAGGTTCTCCGAAATAACAGTACAACAGATCAGACTCTTTGAATGATTTAATATCCTCATTTGCACCGGTACTACTAATGTCAAGCAGTAACTGCTCAAGCTTTTCTCCATTTGTAAGTGCTATTGCTCCAATACTTTCTCCCGTGTTCAGCTGGAAGGTGATGAGCTGATTTTTAAAATATTTAGGAAAGATTTGTTCAGGATCAAGATGATATTTGTTTTTGATGCTGTTAAGTAAGGATTCGAGCTTTTTAAGCTGATTCTGCGCTGTGAACCATGCACGTAATCTTTTTTCCCAGGTAGAATAATCAGCTATTGTGTAAATCGTATAATTCGCAGTATTTTGAGGTAATATGCTGTTTATGGTAATCTTTTGAGCTTGGATTGATGTATATAGCTGATAATAACTTGTCAGATCATTTAATGTCGTAGTTCCGTTAAACAGTATCTTATCTGCGCTGTAATTGTAAACCAGTGAAGCAAATGCATTTTGATGATTGAAAATCGATAGGTTGCCGTTCAAATTTCCCGGAATGGCAGTTTGCAGGAGTCTGGGTAGTTTGTTGAAATTGATGTATACTTCCGCCATACTATTCTTTGCAAGTTTGCTGCTAGAACTGATGTATTCAGCAAATTTGTTGCTCCTGTTGATTGGCATGGATATGGCAGTCTGCAAGAGTCCCCGAGAATCGGATAAAAGAATCAGGTGTTCTTTGACCGACAGGAAAAAAAAGTGCTGCTGTCAGGCAGGGTAAGCCTGGTTAATTTTTCAACAGTATCTGTTTTGATGCCAGCCGACTTCAGCGTATTCAGCAGTTGTAAGAGACTTACTCCTGCATTGAGTTGCGTACTGTACAGGAAGTCTATGCTGTTTTCCTCTCCGGGAAGCAGGCTGATGTACACGTTTTGTTTATCTGCGATATGGTTTACAGCTGGCCTAGCCAAGAGATAATGGTATAAAGAGCTAAGCTGAAGTGATTTATTTTCTCCAATCAATTCACTGAGTAAGGTTTGGCTGGTTAAAATATCGAGAATGCTTTTATCATTTTGAAAAGAAAAGATAACAGAGGCATCGGCTGATACAGCATATAAGGCGTTGTCATTATTTTTTTTGCCGGGCTTCAGTTCCGAAAAATATAGATAAGCCATTGTAACAATGGCAATAAACAGTACAATAATTAAGATGAGAATCCTTTTCATTTGATGTATGTACAAACTTAGATAAAACTGGGTAAGCATTCATGTATAGCGGTAAAAAAATGTTAATTTTGTGTTATAAAAGCAGGTTTATTATGAATAAACGAATATTGGTAACTGCATCCTTGCTGGGTGCCCTGGCGGTAATCCTTGGTGCCTTCGGTGCGCATGGACTAAAGAAGCTTATTGACACAGCTGACCTTGAAATTTGGGCAAAAGGTGTAGAGTACCAGTTCTATCATGTGTTTGCTTTGCTTTTTCTCGCTATTTTTAAAACAGAGAGTCCTAAGCTGACCAAGCTTTCTTATGGCTTTTTTACCTTTGGGATCCTATTGTTTTCCGGAAGTCTGTATTTGCTGGCTACCAGATCAATGCTGAACCTTAATTTTGTAGATTACATAGGCCCTGTTACTCCGATTGGTGGGTTATTGCTTATACTCGGCTGGGTTTCATTATTTCTTGCGGCACTAAAGATTAAGTAATGCTGGATTTTCATGCTGTGGATTTTGAAGAAAGGCAGACCTTCTTTATAGAGGTGATATTGCCGCTTTCTTTGGCGAAGAACTATAGTTACCGGGTTCCTTTTGAGCTGAATGATCAGATAGCGATAGGTAAACGTGTTGTCGTACAATTTGGAAAGAACAAGATCTATACCGCATTGATCAAAAGTATCAGTAACCAGGCACCTGAAGTATATGAAGCTAAATACATCATTGATGTTGTGGACACGCATCCTGTTATTACTACTGAACAATTGCAGCTGTGGGAATGGATGACCTCCTATTATCTGTGTAATGAAGGTGATGTAATGTCTGCAGCACTCCCAGCGGGATTAAAGCTTGCAAGTGAAACGGTTATTGTGCTGAAAGAGGATGCAGAGACCAGTGACGAAGTATTCACTGATAAAGAGAAAACCCTGCTCAATGCGTTGAGGAGCAAACTAAGATTAACTATAGACGATGTATCAGTACTTTTAGGTCAGAAAACCGTGTACCCCATCATCAATTCCTTACTGGGCAAGGGTATGGTATATATTGCTGAAGAGGTAATCGAAAAGTATAAGCCCTTGTTGAAGTCATTTATAACACTAAATACCTTCTATCAGGAAGAAGCTAATTTAAGGCAGCTTTTTGATGTGCTGGAAAAAGCACCCAAGCAACTGAATGCTTTTCTGGCTTATTTAAAGCTCAGTAAACAGCAGGAGCAGATTTCCAAACAACAGTTACTGGAGGAGAGTGCATGCGGTGCTGCGGCACTGAAAACACTGGTAGATAAAGAAATATTTGCCATACAAAAAAGACCGGTAAGCAGGCTAAGAGATCATGCAGATGAGTTTATCCTGAACTTTGAGCTTAGTAAAAGTCAGAACAATGCGCTTGATCAGATAGATAATGTATTAAAAGAAAAAGACGTAGTTCTGCTGCATGGTGTGACTGCTTCCGGTAAAACACAGATCTATATTAAACTCATAGAAAAAGCAATTGAAAAGGGGGGGCAAGTTTTGTTCTTACTTCCTGAAATAGCGCTTACCACGCAGATAGTAGAACGCATACAAAGATATTTTGGAGATGCAATTGGCGTATATCATTCTAAATTTAACAATAACGAAAGGGTAGAGATCTGGAATAAAGTACTGACAGGTAAATACAGGGTAGTGCTGGGTGCGAGGTCTGCAGTATTTCTCCCGTTCAAAGAACTGAAGCTAATAGTTGTCGACGAAGAACACGAATCTTCTTATAAACAACAGGAGCCTTCACCCCGTTATCAAGCCAGGGATGCAGCCATTTACCTGGCGCATCTGCACCATGCAAAGGTCGTACTTGGTTCTGCTACCCCCGCAATAGAAAGCTATTTTAATGCTAAGAACGGCAAATATGGATTGGTAATTCTAAACGAACGCTTTGGTGGAGTGGAATTGCCCCTGCAGGAGGTGATCAGTATCTCCGAAGAAACTAAGAAAAAGAAGATGATCTCTTATTTTTCAGCTAAACTGGTCGACGAAATCACCGATACACTGCGTAACAAAGAACAAGTTATTCTGTTTCAGAACAGAAGGGGATATGCAACAATATTGATTTGCGGTACTTGTGGTTACGCACCCAAGTGTGTGAACTGTGATGTGTCACTGACTTATCACAAAACAAGCGGAAAACTACATTGTCATTATTGCGGGTATCATCAAAGCAGTATTAATATTTGTCCGGCATGCGGTTCAGTTCATATAGAACAAAAGGGATTTGGTACCGAAAGAGTAGAAGAAGAATTAAAGCTGATATTTCCGGAAGCGACCATTGCAAGACTGGACGTGGACAGTACCCGTACCAAAAACGGTTTGCAGCAGATCATATCAGAATTTCAGGATAAGAAAACTGACATCCTGATAGGAACGCAAATGGTAGCTAAGGGACTTGATTTTGATAATGTGACATTGATAGGGGTGATCAATGCAGATACACTGTTGAACTATCCCGATTTCAGAGCATTTGAAAGAAGCTACCAATTGCTTGCTCAGGGTGGCCGGAAGGGCAGGCAGACGGGATAAACAGGGGAAGGTAATCATACAGGCCTACGATGACAACCACAGAATCATTAATCAGGTAATAGAAAACAAATATCTGGAGATGTATAATGAAGAACTGGCAGAAAGGAAACAATTTCATTATCCACCGTTTACAAGGCTCATATTTGTCAATATTAAGCACAAAGATCCAGATGTACTCAATGCTGCAGCACAGAAATTTGCCGGTATGTTGAGACAGCAACTTGGTCACAGGGTGCTGGGCCCAGAACAACCACTGGTTTCCAGGATCAGAAACTATTATATAAAACAAGTAATTATTAAAAGCGATAAAACCACTTCAGTCGCTAAAGTGAAATCTTTATTAAAAGATGTCATTTCAGAGTTTCAGACAGATAAAGACCATCGGGCTGTCACACTACAGGTGGATGTTGATCCCTATTAAATGATTACAATTGATTCTGTGCCCATTAGCTGTTTTTTAGTTTAATCTCATCAAATTGTTCCTCGATTTAGGAATCAAAAAGCTATTTTTGATGTGCTATGGCATATAAGTTTGTTGACAATTACAGGGAACAGGGTGCAAGAAAGAAGTTAGTAGTTCACCTGCAATCCAGAGGTATTACTGATAAAGGAGTACTCAGAGCAATCGGGAAAGTTCCACGTCATTTCTTTTTTGATGAAACCTTTTGGAATCAGGCCTATAAAGACATTGCATTTCCTATAGGTGACGGGCAGACCATTTCTCAACCCTACACAGTTGCCTATCAAAGCGAATTGCTTCATGTGAAAAAAGGGGATAAGGTTCTGGAAATAGGTACAGGCTCTGGTTATCAGACCTGTATTTTAATGGAACTTGGTGCAAATGTATATACCATAGAAAGACAGGAAAGCATCTACAGACATACCATCAGAGTGTTACCCGGAATGGGCTATAATGCACATTTCTTTTTTGGTGATGGTTCAAAAGGCATTGCGTCCTATGCGCCATACGATAAAATAATTGTTACTGCCGGAGCCCCATTCGTACCTGAAATTCTACTGAAACAATTAAGAATAGGAGGGATACTGGTGATACCGTAGGTGATGAGCATTCTCAAAAAATGTTAACAGTGATACGGATTAGTGAAACAGACTTTGAACGTATAGAACTGGATACCTTTAGATTTGTACCCTTAGTAGGCGATCAGGCCTGGTAATTTTAGGTAGTCTTATACCTTCATGGCCCGGTCCATTTCGCGTTTAGATTCCCGGTCTTTAATACTGTCGCGTTTGTCAAATTCTTTCTTACCCTGTGCAAGGGCGATCTCAATTTTAGCAAAACCTCTTTCATTGGTGTAAATGCGCAAAGGAACAATGGTATAACCTTTTTCCTCACTTTTGGCCTTCAACTTTTTGAGTTCTTTTTTGTGCAGGAGCAATACCCTGTCCCGCTTAATGTCATGATTGTAAAAAGAGCTGTGACTGTATTCCGAAATGTGCAGATTTCTGACATAAAGGGTATTGCCTATAAACATGCAAAATGCATCTGACATATTGGCTTTGCCTTGTCTGATGGCTTTTATTTCAGTACCCAGTAAAGCAATACCTGCGTTGAAATTCTCGACGACGTGGTAATCGAAATACGCCCTTTTGTTTTTTATCTGAATATCGTTTTTCATAAGAATCGGCTAATATCTCAATTTTATCTTACAATCAGGACTGGAATCGATACTTTATGACGCACAGAGTTGACAGTGGTACCCAGGATCAGGTCTTTAATGCCCTGGTGTCCATGGGCACCCATTACCAGCAATTCCAGTTTGTTTTTATCCGCAATTTCTACTATCGCCTGTACTGTTCCCCCATAACCAATATGGGCAGTTGACTCATATCCAAGTTCTGCCAGGTTGTTACGATATTTCTCCAGATTGTCAGCATCACTCTGTGTTTCATAGTCAAGTGCCGATTTACCGTGATAACGGGCTACAGCGGTCTCAACTACATGGATGAGGTAGTAATGTGCCCCTTTACCCCCCTGTATCAGGGCGTGCCTGATGGTGTTTCTATCGTTCTTTGAAAAGTCAACCGTAATGCCGATTCGGACATAGCTTATTTTTTCGATCTCCTGAATGTTAAGAGCATTGCCATGAGGAGCAGCATTTACTTCTTTTTTTCCGGAATTGACCAGAGGATAAAGAAATATAAATAACAGCAGCAAACCAATCAGGATGGCCAGTGGAACGACAATTACGTAGACATACCACCCACCCTCAGCACCCCAGGTGCTGATCTCTTCTACAATCAGTTTTACATTTAAAGAGATGATGACCAATGAACTGATCCAGGCCAGCACCTGAACCCAGGGTTTAATGGCAAAACCCTTTCATTGTTTTTTTATCAGATGTAAAATGTATTAGTGGAATAACAGCAAAACCAAGCTGAAGACTCAGTACCACCTGACTCAGGATCAGCAGGCCGCCAAGTGCATCATCACCAAAATACAGAATAGTAAAGAAAGCAGGTATAATCGCAAGCAGACGCGTGATCAGCCTGCGTAACCAGGGTTGTATACGTAGTTTAATATGACCCTCCATGACAATCTGACCCGCTAGTGTACCGGTAATCGTAGAGCTTTGTCCTGCAGCAATAAGTGCAATGGCAAACAATGCAGGGGCTACATTTCCAAAGATATTTTGCAGCAATTTATGCGCATCCTGTATTTCAGCTACTTCATGAAGACCGTTCTTAAAGAAAGCTGCAGCTGCAAGGATGAGGATTGCCGCATTCACAAAGAAAGCCAGGTTCAGCGCAACTGCAGTATCGATAAAGTTGAATTTTATAGCTTCCTTTATTCCTTTTTCATCTCTTTCAAATTTCCTTGTCTGCACCAGCGAAGAATGGAGGTAAAGATTGTGCGGCATCACTGTGGCTCCAATAATACCAATCGCAATATACAAGGCATCACCTGATAACATAGAAGGTTCAAAACCCATGGCTATTTCCTTCAGAGAAGGTTCGACAATAAACATTTCGATCAGGAAGGATAACCCAACTATAAATACCATGGACACAATAAACCCTTCCATTTTTCTCATCCCCTTATTGAGCAAGAATAACAGCAGCACCGTATCAAAAATGGTGACACTGATGCCCCAGATCAGCGGCAAACCAAAAAGCAGGTTTAATCCTATCGCCATACCAATGATCTCAGCGAGATCACATGCAACTATGGCCGTTTGCGCCAGACCGAATAATGGAAAATTAACCCATCTAGGATAACCGTTCCTTGAAGCCTGTGCCAGATCAAGCCCCCTTACAATTCCCAGTCTTGCACTAAGAGACTGCAGGAGTAATGCGATCAGGTTAGACATCAAAAGAATCCAGATGAGCTGATAACCAAATTTACTACCCCCGGCTATGTCCGTAGCCCAATTGCCCGGATCCATATAACCCACACTCACCAGGTAGGCCGGTCCGATGAACGCCAGTATGCGTTTCCATCCGGTTCGCTTGCTGGTGTCAACACTTTGGTGAACTTCACTTAATGACTCTGCATGATGACTGTTTTTCATATCATAATTTTATAAGAATGTGTTTAGCCACCTCGCGGCTTACACTTATTTTTTTTTCCTGTACAAAAAGCTCTACAGACCCATCAAAATCAGTAATCTCTGTAATTTCAATTTCCTTTCCAAGAGTCAACCCGAGTTTTTCAAGATGCCTTAGAAACGCAGACGAATGCTCACTGACCCCCATGATCCGGCCCCGTTCACCTTTCTTCAGTTTATTTAATTTAATGAACGATGCAGTATCGAACTTTCCGTTTTTATCAGGTATGGGGTCTCCATGAGGATCATTTTTAGGAAAAGCGAGAAACTCATCCAACCGCTCAATAAGTTCAGAAGAATTAATGTGTTCCAGCTGTTCCGCAATATCATGCACTTCATCCCATTTAAAGCTCAGTTTTTCAACCAGGAATACTTCCCAAAGCCGGTGCTTGCGCACGATATTGATCGCCGCTCGCCTGCCGGTATCTGTTAATTTTACGCCCTGATATTTTATATAATCTACCAGTTTTTTATCAGCCAGCTTTTTAATCATATCAGTTACTGATGCAGCCTTAATCTGTATCTTTTCTGCAATGGCATTTGTCTGAACAGCAGTTTCCGGATTTCCGGAGAGATGATAAATTATTTTGAGATAGTTCTCTTCTGTAAATGACTGCATTAATATCTGTCTAACTAAAAGTTTAGACAAATCTAAAAATATTATTATAAAATAAACTGTAAAATAATGTAGATTTTTTAGAATAAAATTTGGTAAAATTTAGGTCTATAGTCTATCTTTGGGCCTGATAGAAATTAAACATGGCAGCAGAACTAGATAAAACGGATTTTAAAATCCTAAAGCTTTTACAGGAAAACGGTCGAATGACCAATTTACTATTGTCCCAGGAGATTGGATTATCTCCGGCCCCTACACTGGAGCGGGTTCGTAAATTAGAAACATCAGGCTTTATTAAAAGCTACCATGCATTGGTAGACGAAGAAAAACTGGGCTTAGGGATTAAGACCTTTATCCAGGTACAACTGGATTTTCATAAAAACAATACAATACAAATCTTTCTGGATGAGGTAAATCAGATCAAGGAGATTACAGAATGTCATCATGTAACCGGACAGGCAGATTTTCTGCTGAAAGTGTACGTAAACGACATTAAATCATATGAACGTCTGATCATGGACAAGATCAGCAAAATCTCTGTGGTGAAGACCTTTCAGACCATGATGATCATGTCTACCACCAAAAAAGGAGCCAATTGTTCCTTTGGAATATTAAGGCATACCTTAATGTAAAAGCAAGGACAGGTGAGCATCTGTCCTTTGCTTTTATATAATTTGCCAGTCTACTGGTTTTATTCCTTCCATGGCCAATACTTCATTTGTCTTAGAAAAATGCTTACAGCCAAAAAAAAACCATTATAAGCAGAGAAAGGTGAGGGATGCGCAGCCTTAAGTACCGTATGTTTTTTAGTGTCGATCAGTTCAGACTTGTTTTGTGCATAACGTCCCCAAAGCAGGAATACAATACCTTCCCGCTGCTCAGAAAGTTTGCTGATGATGGTGTCTGTAAAAACTTCCCAGCCCTTGCCCTGGTGTGAACCGGCTTCGTGTGCTCTTACCGTTAACGTTGCATTTAAAAGCAAAACACCTTCATCTGCCCATTTAGTCAGATTTCCATGCCCGGGTATCTCAAAACCGGGTATATCCACTGACAATTCATTGTAGATATTCTTCAAAGATGGCGGTACAGTAATTCCTTTTTGTACGGAGAATGACAGTCCATGTGCCTGGCCTGTACCATGATAAGGATCCTGTCCGAGAATGACCACTTTTACCTTGTCAAAGGGAGTATGATCCAGGGCATTGAAGATATCGCCTCCCTTAGGATATACCGTAGCCCCCTTTTGTTTTTCTTCCAGCAGAAAAGCTTTCAGATTCTTCATATAGGCTTTATCAAATTCCTGATCCAGAACTTTAAGCCAGCTTTTTTCGAGTGCTACCGACATACTATTTATTTAAAATGAACAACATATCATCCTCCAGTGTGGTTAGCGGAAATTCAATAATGCGTCCGGTTTCTTTATTTCTGTCATAAAAAATGAAAGTGGGAACCTTTTCAATCTCCAGCATATCCAGCAGCCCTCCTTCCGCATTTTTATAACCGTCCACCCCAATAAAGGTTATGTTTTCTTCCCCGATGTCCAGGGTATCCGTAATCTTTAAAAAATGTGGTATATGCTGTTTACTATCACTGCACCAGGTACCCAATACAATGATTATCTTTTTATCTGCTGAAAGTACTTTCAGTCTGCTTATAATTGCCGGGTCCGGAGAATACTCCTGATACGCCGTGTCATACATTTCCTGCATTTCCGGGAAAGCAATTAACCCCTCCCTGCTGCATTTATTTATCAATACAGCCCTGCCTTTGGTGGGATCTATAATCATTTTATTCAGCTCTTGAGTACTGGTATTCATAGGGATTAGAAATAAGGCTGAAATTATAATTTTAAATCTGCTTTTTGGTATTTAAACACGATATTTGCAAAAAAAAATTACATAAGGATATGCAGAATATTGTTCGTCTTATTATAGGTTTTGTGGTGTTGGGAGCTTCCATAGCTATATTTTTTACCAGCTTTTGGGGCTGGGGTATTCTGGGGGTATTCTTGAGTATCCTGGTATTCGTTACTTATTTCTTTAATGAGAATATGTTGCTTGCACAATGGTTTTTAAGAAAGGATAATATGCCAAAGGCAGAAGCCTTTTTGAATAAGATCACCAATTATGAAAAAACAGCTGATCAGAGTTCAGCACGGCTATTATAATTTACTGATCGGATTGATAGAATCCAGAAGAGCACCTATGCAATCAGAGAAATTCTTTAAGAAATCCCTTTCATTAGGACTGCATATGGACCATAATGTTGCGCTTGCCAAACTAAGTCTGGCAGGTATCGCAATGGCCAAGAGAAATAAAAGAGAAGCTCAGATGTATCTGACCGAAGCCAAGAAAGCAGATAAGAATAAATTACTTGCTGATCAGATTAAACAAATGAAAGATCAGCTGGGTATGCTGGACAAACAACAACAAGTGAGATACAGATAGGGGAGAGAGAACGTTAAAAATAAAAAGCCGGATACATATCCGGCTTTTTATTTTTCATTAAGATTGTCAAAATTGTCGTTTCTTTCATAATCAGATGATCTGCTGATGATATCATCTTCAAGGAAATCTCTTTTCTTGCTGAAAAACAATTGCTCCGATTGAATTCTTGTGATCAGCTGGCGTACCAGCGTCAGGTCAAATGCATCTTTGCTCAGTTTTATGCAATACTCTTTTTCGTTTATTTCAAGGCATGAACTGGTCATATATTATCAATTTAAATACGCTATAAAATTAAAAAGGCTTGCTGTCATTTTATGCAGCAAGCCTTTAAATTTATATTATTTAATTGTTAAGCAGAACCTGCTTCTGTTAAGCAAACCAGGTCATCACCTCTTCCTTAGCAGGCATGGTCAGTTCCAGTTTTAGCTTCTTACGCATTCCGCCAAGATCATTAAATACTTTATTCGGATTAGCTGCTTTAAGCTCTTCAATCGTATTGATGCCCATTTTACGTATAACCTGTACCCATTCTGCAGGGATGCCCGCATTGATGAAATCTTCGTCAGTAGTTACTTTAACTTTTTTCTCAGGTCTCATCTGCGGGAAGAAAAGTACCTCCTGTATGGTCGACTGGTTAGTCATCAGCATCACCAAGCGATCTATACCAAAGCCCAGACCGGAAGTAGGCGGCATACCATATTCCAGTGCACGCAAAAAGTCTTCATCCATTGCCATTGCTTCATCATCGCCGCGTTCTGCCAGTTTCAATTGCTCTACCAGACGTTCCTTCTGATCAATAGGATCATTCAGCTCAGAATACGCATTAGCGATTTCCTTTCCGTTGACAAATAACTCAAACCTTTCTACCAAGCCTTCCTTGCTTCTGTGCTTTTTAGCAAGAGGAGTCATTTCCAAAGGATAATCCGTGATATAAGTGGGCTGAATCAGGTTAGCTTCCACCTTCTCGCTGAATAATTCATCGATCAGCTTACCTCTGCCCATTGAAGCATCTACCTCAATATTCAGACTTTTGCAAACCTCTTTGATCTGCTCCTCAGTCATGGCCGAAACATCTATGCCTGTGTACTTCTCAATAGATTCATACATGGTCAGTTTTTCATAAGGACCTTCAAAATTGATTTGATGCTCACCTACAGGAACCACCGGTTTACCATGGATAGCGACCGCTATCTTTTCCAGACACTCCTCAACCATCCCCATCATCCAGATGTAATCCTTGTAAGCTACATAGATTTCCATAGCGGTATACTCCGGATTGTGCGTACGGTCCATACCCTCATTCCTGAACATTTTGCCGAATTCATATACGCCGTCAAAACCTGCAACGATCAGTCGTTTTAAATAAAGCTCATTAGCGATACGAAGATATAGAGGCATATCCAGTGTATTGTGATGCGTAGCAAAAGGACGCGCAGCAGCACCACCGTGTATCGGTTGTAAAATAGGCGTCTCCACCTCCATCCATCCCTGCTGGTCAAAATAATTCCGCATGGTATTGATGACCTTAGACCTGTTGATGAAGATCTGTTTAAAGCCTGGATTAACGGTCAGATCGACATAACGCTGTCTGTAGCGGAGCTCAGGATCAGTAAAGGCATCATAAATATTTCCATCCTCATCACGTCTTACTACGGGCAGGGGCTTTAAGGACTTAGCCAGTAATTTAAGTTCTGTGACATGCAGGGAGATCTCACCGGTTTGTGTAGTAAACATATAGCCCTTCACACCAATAAAATCACCAAGATCAAGTA
>Ga0215277_1179_pt1 | contig 15294 bp, 16 predicted proteins | sample ZER3_50Endo4_M4_FD_182619 | JGI IMG/M metagenome (GOLD analysis project Ga0215277, IMG submission 182619) | Enriched cells of freshwater protists from Biology Centre CAS, Ceske Budejovice, Czech Republic - ZER3_50Endo4_M4 | ecosystem: Environmental > Aquatic > Freshwater > Unclassified ... | reverse complement strand
CAGAGCATGGTGCCCGTATGACATCTATGGATAAGGCAACAGAAAATGCAGGTGATTTACTGAAGGCACTTAAGCTATCTTATAATCAGGCTCGTCAGGCGGCAATCACAACTGAACTTACGGAAATTGTGAGTGGTGCAGCGGCATTGAATGGATAATATTTATTAAACCTATATTAAGCCTCTCTGGTAGCTGCCAGAGGGGCTTTGTTTTTTAACAAAACTTATAAAAAAGAGCGAAGGCGCTTGTGCGGTTTGTCTAAAAATTGCTACTTTTGCTATTATAAAAATAATAAAATGGAACAGACACCGAATCAGAATACAGAAAGCATGAAAAGGGCTAATGATGTATCTACATATAAATTAATGACGGTAGGAATCTTAGTTGGTATAGTTGGAGTATATCTTCGTTTTGCTTTTGATTCTACAGCATTGTCTATCGTTTCCTGGATTATTCTATTGATAGGATCTGTGATCGCTTGTAAAGGTGTTTTTAGAATATTGAATGCTTAAGATCTAAAAAAATATACAAAAACCCCTCATTATTATAACATAGTGAGGGGTTTTTGTTATTAAATTTCATTTATAAGGTGATTATATTGCTGTTGAGCAATTAGTGGGTATTGTTTCTGCCTCGAATAATTATCTATTATGCATTCAGGTTTTATAGAAGAAAGATGCATTCTGCAGTCGTAAAGGGCTTATAGACGCATGAGCCAGATAGGCTGATTTATTTTAAACGTTTTTTATTGTCTTTTGCAAATGCCTCCCAACCTGAATATGACTTGCCTTTACCGCTGGTGCTTACCCTTTGAAAAGCATGGCATACTGCAACAGAGAGGCCGTCTGTGGCATCCAGAAATTCCGGTGTCTCTTTGAAGTTGAGTAAGGTTTGAAGCATAGCTGCGACCTGTTCTTTACTAGTATTCCCATTGCCGGTGATGGATTGTTTAATTTTTCTCGGAGCATATTCAGCGATGGGGATGTTTTTAGCTAATGCGGCGGCCATAGCCGTTCCTTGTGCACGTCCTAGTTTAAGCATAACCTGAATATTCTTTCCGTAGAAGGGAGCCTCCAGGGCAAGTACATCCGGCTTGTATTCTTCCAATAGGGATGTTGTCTTTTCAAAGATGCGCTGAAGTTTTAGAAAGTGATCGTCCAAATGATCCATTCTTACTATTCCCATTGTGATGAGTTCAATCTTACTTCCCTTTTCAAGTATAACTCCGTAACCCATTATAGAGGTTCCCGGATCTATACCCATAATAACCCGCTCCTTTTTTTCAACCAACATAGAACAATATTAAGCATATTTGCAGACAGTAAACATAAAAAAGTTGATATCAGGTTATAAGAAGAGATTATCTGTTTTCATTAAAGGGGCAATAGTTATTTTTGCTTTTTGGTTTATATATCATAAACTTGTTGCTAATCAGAATTTAAAGGACTTTCAGTCACTAATAAAAAACATACCGCAATCTGAAATCATTCTGGTGCTTTCAGCGGTGTTTTTGCTTATGCTTCTGAATTGGGGGCTAGAGGCTTTAAAGTGGCGGCGATTAATTTCCCAGGTTGAAAAAATTACACTGTGGAGAGCTGTTGAATCTGTTTTTTGCGGATTAACCTGGGCTGTGTTTACCCCAAACAGGATTGGGGAATATGGTGGAAGGGTTTTTTTCCTGTCACCCAAAAGAAGGATTATTGGTGTAGTGGCAATGGCCGTAGGAAATATAGGACAAATGGTCCTGACCAATATTTTTGGTGCCATAGCATTGTGCATTTTTATTTATCGGTTTGTTGATGTCGATTATCGGCTGTTTTATGCGCTGGTAGCCTTGTCCGTTATGTTTTGCCTGTTTTTTATTATTTTCTATTTTAACATAAAATGGTTGAATGGGATTTTATTGTCTGTCAGTTATACCCGTAAGTATAAAAAATTCTATAGTATTCTGGCGAGATACAGGAAGAAAGAATTGTTGAATATCTTGATCTATTGCCTTGCAAGGTATACCGTATTTAGCAGTCAGTACTTTATCCTTTTTTATTGGTTGATTCCCGGTATTCATTATATGGATATCCTGATGATGGTAAGTATTTTGTTTTTTGTGCAATCTACATTGCCTTCTCTTGATCTTTTTGATATTGGAGTTAGAAGTATGACGGCTTCTTATTTCTTTAGTTCTGTTACTGACCAGAACGTAGCAGTTATAGCATGTACGGCAGGCATCTGGTTAGTTAATATTATTATTCCTGCTATCTTAGGTACTTATTTTGTTTCTAAACTCAATTTTTTTGGAAGTATACAGCATAATTAATTTTATCTCAGTCTCTTTAACCATATTGTATATATCGGTCGTACTTATATTTGTTAGAGGCTGGAGTAAATTAGAATATTTTAAGCCCGATTTGGCTAATCAAGGTACTAAAGTTTCTATAATCGTTGCGGCCCGTAATGAAGAAAACAACATTTCCAGCACACTTGACGATTTGCTTGCCCAGCATTATGATAAGGAACTCACCGAAATTATTTTTATTGATGACCATTCGACTGATCGTACTGCTGAAATTATTCGTTCATATGCCAATGTAAGGCTGATTGTTCTCAATGAGGACAGGGCATTAAATTCATATAAGAAAAAGGCAATACAGACAGCTATCGGACAGGCCAGCGGTAAGCTCATTGTCACAACAGATGCAGACTGCCGAATGGGGCCATTGTGGTTAGAAACAATCGTATCTTTTTATGAAAAACATCAGTATAAAATGATCTCTTCACCTGTTATGTTCTTTGAGGAGAGGACGTTTTTTGAAAGATCTCAGTCGCTGGAATTTCTATATCTAATAGGTCTCGGAGCTTCTACAATAGGAAATGGGAAGCCTTCTACATGCAATGGTGCAAATCTATCCTATGAAAAAGAAGCTTTTTATGAGGTCGGTGGTTTTAGTGGAATTGATGATCTGGCCTCAGGAGATGATGAATTGCTGCTGCATAAAATGGCCGAAAAATTTAATAATAACATTGGATTTTTGAAAAATACTGATGCGGTTGTCTATACGCATGCAAAGCCCACATTAAATGAGTTCATTCAGCAACGAAAGAGATGGGCTTCGAAAAGCACGAGGTATAAGAATAAGTCAATTATTGCATTGGGTGTATGTATATGGGCTTTTAATCTGACAATTCTTATTAATCTATTTGCAGGTTTGTTTGCCCCGATATTTCTTAAGCTTGCAGTTATTCAGTTATTGATGAAAATACTAATTGAATTTGTATTTTTAATTGGGGTAACTAAGTTTGCAAAGCGACAGGAATTATTAGTTTTACTACCTGTGCTCAATATCTTGCACATCTTATATATAGTATATATTGGTATAGCAGGAAATTCAGGTAAATACAATTGGAAAGACAGAATGGTGAAATAGCAAATGAATAATAGTCCTTCACAAAAAATATGGAAACGCCTGAAGACAAATACATTCGCCTTTTGTGGGCTGTGGTTTGTGATAATACTTCTTGCCGCCGGAATACTGGGCTATTTGATCATTCCTGATCAGACTCCCTATGCGAACACAATGCATTTACAACTTTCTAATAAAAAACCGGGAAGAACATTTCAGTTTCTTATCATCAGCAAAAATGCTTACGCCAGAAAAACCGGAATCTTAGAAAAAATGCTTTACGGGCAGGAAGCTGGTTATAAAAGCATTCCCATAACATCTTTTAGAATAAGCACAGGTAAAGTATATGCAAGGGAATATATTGGCGATGATGAACAGGCAGAAGAGACGACTTATCCGATGGTGGAAGGAGAAAAAACCTATAGACAGACTTTTTGGCTTGGGACGGATATTTACGGGCGTGATTTGTTCAGCAGGCTTATACTTGGAATTCGTGTTTCTTTATCAGTAGGCTTGATTGCTGTATTGATCTCACTTATTATCGGTGTCAGTCTTGGGGCTTTGGCTGGCTATTTTGGAGGTAAAATAGATGTAGCCATAAGTTGGTTTATGAATGTGATCTGGTCACTCCCTTCATTGCTTCTGGTTATTGCTATATCTTTTGCACTTGGGAAGGGCTTTTGGCAGATATTTATTGCGGTAGGTCTGTCAACCTGGGTTGATGTGGCCCGATTGGTAAGAGGACAGGTAATGGCTATTAAAGAAGCAGAGTTTATTGAAGCATCAAAAGCGCTGGGCTATTCTACTTCCAGAACAATTGTTAAACATATTCTCCCTAATATAGCCGGACCAGTTCTTGTGGTGGCATCAGCTAATTTTGCATCTGCAATATTGCTTGAAACCGGACTCAGTTTTTTAGGTTTTGGTGCTCAGCCGCCCATGCCAAGCTGGGGTGGAATGATCAAGGAACACTACGGATATATCGTAATGGATGCAGCATATCTCGCTTTTCTGCCCGGCCTGGCAATTATGTTCACGGTGTATGCGTTTAATCTTCTTGCCATAGGCTTAAGAGATGCATTTGATGTGAAATCACAGAACATTTCTATTTAATCTGCTACCGGATAATTATTAACTTTGACATATGCTGCTAAATTGTTATCAAAACGTATTATTGGAAGCCGGTTGTGACGAAGCAGGCAGAGGATGCCTTGCAGGCCCTGTATTTGCCGCCGCGGTCATACTGCCACCTGATTTTATAGCAGGGGAACTTACAGACTCTAAAAAACTAACACATAAACAACGGTGTAGTCTGAGATTAATCATAGAAAGAGAAGCTCTTGCCTGGGCTGTTGCAGAGGTTGATAATATAGAGATTGATCGCATTAATATTCTAAATGCATCTTTTTTGGCCATGCATCGCGCCATTGAAAAATTAAGCCTGCAACCTGAATACCTAAGTATTGACGGAAACCGCTTTAAAGCTTTTCCCAATATCCCTCATTCCTGCATTGTTAAAGGGGACGGTAAGTATCTTAATATTGCCGCGGCTTCGGTTCTGGCAAAAACACATCGTGATGAATTCATGGAGCGGATATCAGCTGAATATCCACATTATGAGTGGCATCAGAATAAAGGATACCCTACTATAATTCACAGAAAAGCTGCACTGGAACATGGACTGTCTCCATTCCACCGTAAAACCTTTAGTATAAGTGATCCTCAACTTGCTTTGTTTTCTTAAAATGAAGTAGAATTAGTATTTTCACGTTATTGAAAACACTGATTCTTACAAGTAGAGTTCCATTTCCCGTAAACAGCGGCTATCCAATAGTAGTTTACAATACTATAAAGGGATTACTTCGTCTTGGTATCGAAATAACACTATTTAGTATCAACGGCAGTAAACACAGGGTAGATGTAGATGATATCTACGATCCGGTATTTGACAGCATTAATTTTCATTCATTTAATTTAGATACTGAAGTCAATATATGGGGAGCATTCTTCAATATTTTCTCTAACCAATCTTATAATGTTTCCCGTTATTACGACGATGAGGCTGCTAAGCTTTTAGAAGAGGTTTTAAAAGAAAATGAATTTGATATTATACAGTTTGAAGGGCTTTTTATTGTTCCATATCTGGATATTGTAAAAGCGAATAGCAAAGCCAAAGTAATTTATCGTGCTCATAACATTGAATTTGATGTATGGGAACGAATTGCACTTACAGAAGGTTTTACTCCCAGAAGACGGTATTTACAGTTCCTTGCGCGACGTCTTAAAGTTTATGAAACAGAGCAGATTAATCGTTTTCACCAGATCTTTGCGATCAGTGAGCAGGACCGGCAAAGTATTGTCCGCTTTGGAGGAGACGCCAGTATAGAGGTCTTTCCGGTAGCTCTGGATTTTGATAAATACGTTGCAGACCCGTCAAGAACAAGTTTTCCTACGTTGTTTCATTTGGGGGCAATGGATTGGCGTCCTAATAAGGAAGGACTGGAGTGGTTTTTAGATGAAATCTGGCCGGATATAGAAAAACTGAGCAGTGAACTTAGATTCTATATTGCGGGCAAAAACATGCAAAGAGAGTTTTTTGAATATGATTCGGAAAACCTGGTGGTGGAGGGTGAGGTTTTTGATGCGGTGGAGTTTATTAATTCCAAGGCAATTATGATCGTTCCTCTGTTGTCGGGCAGTGGCATGCGGGTGAAGATCATAGAAGGTATGGCGATGAATAAATGTATCATTGCAACAAGTATGGCGGCAGAGGGTATTAAGTGTACGCACGGAAGAGATATTTTAATCGCTGATACTGCTGATGAGTTTTACAGAGCTATACTTCAGTGTATTACAAATCCAGGTAAGTGGCGTGAGATCGGAGAAAACGCAAGAAAAACTGTTGAACGTGATCATGATATTTCATCGATTTCCAAAAGAATGCTCAATATCTATCATAAATTACTTGGTGCATAAATTTTACGTACTTTTGCCCACGTTTTTAGAGATAGATCAATATGAAGAATACCGCATTAACAGAAAAACATATTTCATTGGGTGCTAAGATGGTGCCTTTTGCGGGCTACAATATGCCTGTTCAGTACGAAGGAATCAATGCCGAACATGCAGTGGTCAGAAATGGTGTAGGTGTGTTTGATGTAAGTCATATGGGAGAATTTATTCTGAAAGGTGAGAATGCTCTTGACCTGATTCAGCGGATCACCAGTAATGACGCCTCGAAATTATATGACGGTAAGGTACAATATTCCTGTTTGCCTAATGAAACCGGGGGAATTGTTGATGATCTTCTGGTATATCGCATCGACGAAAAGACTTATATGCTTGTCGTAAATGCTTCAAATATTGAGAAAGACTGGAACTGGATACAAAAGTTTAATGACAAGAAGGTAGAGATGCATAACATCTCGGACAAGACGTCATTGCTGGCTATACAAGGCCCCAAAGCAACAGAGGCTCTGCAGAACCTGACAGATGTAAACCTTGGTGCTATGGAATATTATAGTTTTGTAAAGGGAAAGTTTGCCGGGATAGATAATGTTGTAATCTCAGCTACGGGTTATACAGGCGCCGGAGGGTTTGAAATTTATTTTGATAATGAATATGCACAAACCATATGGGATGCTATTTTCCTGGCAGGTGAATCCCTGGGTATCAAGGCAGTTGGTTTGGGTGCACGTGATACCCTTCGTCTGGAAATGGGTTTCTGCCTTTACGGAAATGATATAGATGATACCACTTCACCCATTGAGGCCGGTTTGGGCTGGATTACTAAATTCACAAAAAAATTCACCAATTCCGACGCTTTGCTGGCACAGAAAGAGGCGGGAGTAAAGCGTAAACTAATTGGCTTTGAAATGGTGGAAAGAGGTATTCCCCGTCATGATTATGAGATTACAGATGCCGAACACAATGTGATTGGAAAAGTAACCTCAGGAACCCAATCTCCATCTCTTCAAAAAGCAGTTGGTATAGGATATGTAGCTGTGGAATTTGCTAAAGAAGGGTCTGAGATCTATATCAATATCCGCAATTCAAGTATTAAAGCCAAAGTAGTTAAATTTCCTTTTTACAAATAGCATATTTCGCTTGTCCATGCATAAACGTATAGAAGTTTGCCTCACTCCGGCATTGCTCCACTTATATGACATCAGCAACAGTATTGTTGTGGTTATTGATATACTCAGGGCCACATCGTCAATGGTTTATGGGATTGATAATGGTGCTGCAGCTATAATTCCTGTTTCAAATGTCGAAGATTGTCTGAATTATACTGACCGTGGATTTTTACTTGCAGCAGAGCGTGACGGAGAAGTAGTCAAAGGATATGATTTTGGAAATTCACCTTTCTCTTACAGCAAAGAAAAGGTAGAAGGTAAAACTATTGTTTTAACCACAACAAACGGAACAAAAGCCTTGCATATGGCCAGAGGAAATGCCGCCCAGGTTGTGGTAGGTTCCTTTTTAAATTTAAGGTCGCTTTGCACCTGGTTGATCGAACAGAATAAGAGCATACTGTTACTTTGCGCAGGGTGGAAGGATCAGTTTAATCTGGAAGATACACTGTTTGCTGGTGCAGTTGTTTCGGAATTGAGAAAGGATTTTACACATTTTGATGATTCGTCTGTAGCTGCTGAAGATCTTTATCAGCTTTCAAAAAATGACTTGAGGGCTTATCTTCATAAATCTTCCCACAGTCACAGGCTTGCACAACTAAATATAGAAGAAGATGTGAAGTTCTGTTTGCAGATAAATATATGCGAAGCAATTCCAGTGCTGGTTGGAGATGCCTTGGTAAGGTTAAAATATAGTGTGGACTAATTATTTGGCTTAGGTTTGTATTTTGCCAGATTCAGAATCTTCTGCGCATCCTTTTCTTCCATTAACTGCTGAAGAGTGATGTTTTTGTTTTCTTTCATGTATTTGCGCACAATCTGCCATCCCATCCATACCCCTAACTTAGGAGCAGATTCGGTTCTCTCACCCAGTCCGGGCGTAAATGGGCCTTCACTCAAAAATACCTGTATCGCGTCATATTTAGTTTCATACAGCAGGTTGTTTTGCAGGTAATATGCCCAAATATCAGTTTCAAAAGTTTTGCACCATTCCAGCTGTTTCGCAGTATATCCGATCTTTACCGAGTCGGGTACCTTATCCGATAATACCTGATCCATAAAATATAGAATCTTCCCATTATGGATCATTTTTGAAAGCAGCGTTCTGTCTTCGTCACGTTCCGGAAACAGGTCTTCTCTGGTGTATGTCTCAGTAACACGGGGAACAAGATATCCGGGTGAAAATCTGCGGGTAATGTAAACCGGAACACTGTTGTTAATTGCTTTATAGAACTTGCTGTCTTTGCCCATAAACATATCCAGACCAATGCCCAGATAATCATCACCAACAGGTGTCTGTACGGCAAAGCCTGAAACAAAATAAATGAAACGCGGTATCTTTGCTTTAGGATAATAATAACGAATGTATTTAAATGTTTGCGTAATTTCCTGATCAAAAGGTGAAAGGTCTTTAAATATACTATCCACTTCTCTTTGAAGATCGGTGTAGGCCTGATCCTTGTACATGTAATTTATAATCTGCTCCGTTGTATAAGAACCATTTCCAACCATCCTGTTGGCAAAATCCTGGTAAAAAAAAGCCATATTTTTTTGCCAGTAATGAGTCGGTTTTTTTAATATCTGCCGATTTTCCACGGTAAAGATCCTGATCAAAACGTTCAGTTTTTACATCCAGATGTATGTTGCTGATATCAGGCTTTGTATTTTGCTGACAGGAAACCAGTAACAGCGCAGGTAAAAAAAAAAGAAGTTACAAACAGAAAAAATAAATAGCTTTGACTGAGTTTTATTTTGTGTACCATAACGAACAAATATATGAAAAGAACATTTATCGGATTGCTGTTTTTGTTTTTTGCAGGCAGTAGCTATGCTCAGGAAACTGCAGGTAATTATGGCTTCAGATTGGGACTGACTGCACATCCAACCATAGGCTGGGTAAAGCCCCAGGTTGGTAAGAGTAATGGTGTTGCACTTGGGTTTGCATATGGTCTGCTTGCTGATTTCTCTTTTGCGGAGAACTATAGCTTCTCAACCGGACTAACCATCACCACGATAAACGGTAAAAGCACAGAAGTGGTTACCATAGCGTCTCCTTCTTCACAGCAGCCCAATCCAAATCCTCCTCAGCAAGCCGCGTATGAGCTGAAGTACAAGCTTCAGTATATTGAACTGCCGCTTACATTAAAACTGAGAACGGTAAAGATCGGAGATATGCGCTGGTATGGGCAATTCGGACTTTCTAATGATTTTAATATCGGGGCAAAACAGGATGCTGATGTTTCAGGGAAATCTGCCTACAGAGATGTTAAGATTTCTGATAATATTAAATTCTACCGGGGCAGGCCTTATTATAGGTGCCGGCGGAGAATTTGACCTGAGCGGGCAAACGAGCATTACTGCCGGTCTCACTTATAACAATGGTTTTACTGACATCACCAGCAGTAAAGATACGAATGTACGTAACCATTATCTTGGCATTAACTTTGGCGTTTTCTTCTAACGGCGTTTGTTATAGAACTTCCTACTATTAATTACAGATTCATGAAAATCGCACTGGCACAGCTCAATTATCATATTGGAAATTTTGAGTATAATACTCAAAAGATCATACATCACATCAGGCAGGCAAAAGATACCGGAGCAGATCTGGTTGTTTTCGCGGAACTTGCCATATGTGGCTATCCGCCAAGAGATTTCCTTGAGTTTGATGAATTTGTGGATCTATGCGAAACTGCAGTAAATCAGATTGCTCGTGAATGTAAGGATATCGCATGTATTGTTGGCCTGCCGGTACGAAATACTGTGCTTGCCGGTAAGGACCTCTACAATGCCGCTTATTTCATTGAAAATGCTGAAGTGAAATCGGTTGTTAAAAAGGCATTGTTGCCAAACTATGATGTGTTTGATGAATACAGATACTTTGAACCAGCAACACAATTCAGTTGCATTGCTTTTAAAGGGCACAAAATAGCACTGACCATATGTGAAGATCTCTGGAATATCAATAACAACCCGTTGTATGTTTCCGATCCAATGGATGAGCTGATCAGGCAGGAACCGGATATAATGATCAATATTGCCGCCTCGCCATTTTCTTATTTGCACGATGATGAGCGAATAGCAGTGTTGTCAGGCAACGCTAAAAAATACCAGCTGCCCTTACTTTATGTTAACCAAATAGGGGCACAGACAGAAATTGTGTTTGATGGAGGCTCGCTGGCCTTTGATCATAACGGAAATCTGCTTGATGAAATGCCTTATTTTAAGGAAGAACAGCGTATCTATGAAGTTGAAGGCCGTGTCATAAAGGATTATTTGCCTGTAGTCCGATCTCATGTCCCTGATATCGAACAAATTCATGATGCCCTGATACTCGGAATTAAAGACTACTTCAGCAAATCAGGATTCAGCAAAGCGGTTCTCGGGTTATCTGGTGGTATAGATTCTGCGGTAGTTTGTGCCCTTGCCTGCCGTGCTTTAGGTGCTGAAAATGTGATGGCGGTATTGATGCCGTCAAAATATTCTTCAGATCATTCTATAAAAGATGCATTAGATCTGGCAGAGAACTTTGGTTGCAAACATGAAATCATCCCAATTGGAGAAGCGGCTGATGCATTTGATCACATCATGGCGCCAGCATTTACCGGGCAGCAGCAAAATCTGACAGAAGAAAATATTCAGGCAAGATGCCGTGGAATTATCTTGATGGCTATGTCAAATAAGTTCGGCTATATTCTTCTCAATACCTCTAACAAAAGTGAATGTGCTGTCGGATATGGAACACTGTATGGTGATATGTGTGGAGCAATAGGTGTAATCGGTGATGTTTATAAAACGCAGGTATATCAATTGGCCGGTTATATTAACAAAGACCGGGTGCTGATCCCTGTAAATTCTATTGTTAAACCGCCATCGGCAGAACTAAGACCAGGGCAAAAGGATTCTGACTCCCTTCCCGAGTACGATGAACTGGATAAGATCCTGTTTCAGTATATCGAAAAGAAACAAAGTTCATCTGTTATTATTGGGCAAGGGTATCATGAGGTGCTGGTAAGGAGGATCATTAAGATGGTAAATATAGCTGAATTCAAACGTTACCAGACCCCACCTATTTTAAGGGTTTCGCCGAAAGCATTTGGAATGGGGCGAAGGATGCCAATTGTAGGAAAATATTTGTCTTAGTTTTTCTTGAAAAGCTTTTTGAAAGCAATAAATAAGGCGAGTAAGCTGGCTATAAAACATAAACCCAGGGGTAAATAATTACCCTGCCGGACATAAAATGTTAAGGTGTCGTTCAGATTAATGTCTGCTTTCAAAGCAGTTCTTGTCCACCATTTACTTTGCTGCAATATATCTCCTCTTTGATTAATAAAGCATGATATTCCCGTATTTGCCGATCTGACTACATAACGGCGCGTTTCAATTGCCCTTAATTTTGCATATAAAAGATGCTGATCTTTTCCGGAAGTATTGCCCCACCAGCCATCATTGGTAATGATGGTAATGAACTGAGCTCCATTGCCTACTGCCCGACCGATCCAGTCGCCCCAAAGCGATTCATAACAGATCACCGGAGCCACACCTATCCCGCTATAGGAGTAAAATACCCCAGGCTCCTTTTGCGAACCATAACCCCCTATGGTTCCTCCGAACCCTTCAAATAAAGGTGCCAGAATAGAAAATGCATTAGGGAAAGGCATTTTTTCTACTCCCGGAACCAGTTTTGATTTATGATAAAATTGAACGTTTGCAGAATTCTCTACTTGCATCGCGGCATTAAAGCTATCATAAAAGCCTCCATTGCCTGTGGGTTTTGCAGATTCAGTTTGTTTTTGCGCATACTGTTTGATGCTTTCAACACCTGTGATCAATGTACCGTTTTTGTATGTGTTCAAAAATTGCTGTACCGATAGATATTCTTTGCTGGTTCTAATTTTTTCCTCATCTACAGGGACGGGAATTGCTGTTTCCGGCCACACAAAATACTCTGTATTAGGTTGAGCAATTGAATCTGAAAGCTGAATTAGCGTGTGCAACTGTTCTTCCGGCGATATTCCGCCAAATTTCTGATAAGGATCAATATTAGGCTGTACCGCTACAACATTTACGGGCATACTTTTTTCGGTATATCCATCATATATCTTCAAGGAGAGTCCTGCAGGTATCAGGATAAGCAGTAACCAGGCCAGGGACATTTTTAACTTTTGCCTTAATGGCTTATTCAATATAAAATGCTCATAAACTTCAAAAGCAAGAATATTGGACATCAGGATCCACACTGAACCTCCATAAACACCTGTATATTCATACCACTGTGCCAATTGATGCATGCCCGAGAGGCCATTTCCAAGTGTCATCCACGGAAAAGCCAGGTCCCAGCTTTCATGCAGGAATTCCATCGCTACGTAAAAGCCAATCAATCCCAAATAGGAAATGTATTTGCCTGCCACTCTGGTCAGTTTGTAATACAACCAAAAAGCAAAGGTCATCAGTAGTGCACCCAAACCAAAGGGAATGAGTGATACCATGAAAGCTGTAATAGGATCATTCACCGCACTTATGGCATTGTAAACCCAATAAATGCTTGCTGTATTCCATGTCAGGAATGTAAGGCCGGCCGTAAGGAATATTCTCTTCCCTTTTTTTGTATCATTGCCTTCCCTGATCTTTGACAAGGCAATTAATAAGGGTACCAATCCTATTAGCAACAATGGAGTTGTATAAGGGATGGGTGGCCATGCAAGCCACATTAAAAGTGAGCTTAGTAAAGCAAGAAGAGTAGTTTTTTGAGACAGTTTCATCAACCCTTTATTATAAGCTGTCTAAGATATCAGCCTTCTTGGCTTCATACTCTTCCTGGGTGATCAGGTGTTTATCATATAATGTTTTCAACTTTCTCAATTTCAGTGTAGTCTCATCTTCTGGTTCTTCAACAGGAGCGGGAGGAGGAAGTATCGCCTTTTCTTCATGCACGGGTTCTGCCGGTACAGCGTTTACGGTCACAGGAGAGGTCGAAGAACGTCTTTCTTCCAGTTCTGCCAGCCTTTGTTGTTCCTTAAAACTTTCTAATTGCTCATATGCAGCCTGATAAAGCTTGCGTGCCTGCACCTTAGGGATATATTCTGTAATGATATTTTCTCCCTGCAACGGAACGCATATGAATTTAGAACCAAATATCTCCTCCTTAAAGGAAACCTCTTTAATACTTTTCCAGGAAATATCCTTAAAGTTCATTGTAAAACCCAGGTTGCCGGGAGTACAGTAAAATATGCGCTTTGTACTCACTGCAATGCAATCGGGTAATAGATTTACTGCTGGTCTTTTCTGTACCGCAAGGTAAATCAGTTCTTCGCTGGCGGTCAGCATATCATTCAGCTTACCCAATACTTTTTCTACCGCCTTAGGGTCTTGTTCATCACTCAAAAATCTATCTATTAGTATCATTGTTGTCTTTTTTATTTTTTATCAAAAATTGAACCTAATCCCTGTCATATTTATTTATCTTCTTTACTTCCTCAGCCCCGGCAATACAAATTACGAATTCTCCCTTTAATGTATTGTTTTCAAAATGTGATTTAATCTCTGTCAGAGTCCCCCTGACGGTTTCTTCATATAGTTTGGTTAGTTCCCTGCTCACAGAAGCCTGTCGGTTCTCTCCGAGATACTGGACGAATTCTTCCAGTGTTTTCAACAAACGATGGGGGCTCTCATAAAGTACTATAGTCCTTTCCTCCAGTGCCAGCTTTTTAAGTCGTGTTTGTCTGCCTTTTTTTACCGGTAAGAAACCTTCGAATACAAAAGCATCAGAAGGTAGTCCCGAGTTGACCAGTGCAGGAACAAAGGCCGTAGCACCAGGCAGGCACTCGACCGGTAGATTCTGCTTTATCGTTTCACGAACCAGAAAAAAACCGGGGTCAGATATTGCCGGTGTTCCGGCGTCTGAGATCAGAGCGACATTTTTTCCTTCCTTCAAAAAACTTAATAATCTCGGAAGTGGCCTGGTGTTCGTTGTGCTGATGATGGGAATATGCTTTTTTGTCGATGCCAAAATGCTTTAACATAGGTGCGCTGGTACGCGTGTCCTCCGCGAGTATAATATCAGCCTCCTTTAAAATCCGGATTGCTCTGAAGGTCATATCCTCCAGGTTCCCGATAGGTGTAGGTACAAGAAATAGTTTGCCTTCCATATTATTCAGTATCGATTGCCATGCTGGGTTCGCAATGATGACTTAAGTTCTTATCTTTGCGTAAAAAATAAAATAATGCTGCAAGTTAACTATATCCGCGAAAATAGAGACAAAGTTTTAGAACGACTGAGTGTACGTAATTTTAAACAACCCGAACTGGTAGACGATATCATTAAAATAGATGAGGAACGTCGTCAGGTTCAAACTTCGCTGGATAACCTCTCCGCCATTGCCAATGCAAGCGCTAAACAAATAGGAGAACTGATGCGTGCTGGAAAGAAAGAAGAGGCAGAAATTTTAAAAGCTGAAACCACGGTCAACAAAGATCAGCACAAAAGCCTTTCCGAACAATTGACTCAGCTGGAACAACACCTGCACAATCAGGTCGTTCAATTGCCAAACCTGCCGCATCACCTTGTCAGGACTGGCAGTACTGCCGAAGAGAATGAAATCATCTATGAGCACGGCAAACCTGCTGAATTACCTGCCGGTGCCATGCCGCACTGGGAGCTTACTGCCAAATATGATATTATAGATTTTGAATTGGGCACTAAAATCACCGGGGCAGGATTTCCCGTATACAAAGGCAAGGGAGCCAGACTTCAAAGAGCTCTG
>Ga0215277_1027_pt1 | contig 16256 bp, 6 predicted proteins | sample ZER3_50Endo4_M4_FD_182619 | JGI IMG/M metagenome (GOLD analysis project Ga0215277, IMG submission 182619) | Enriched cells of freshwater protists from Biology Centre CAS, Ceske Budejovice, Czech Republic - ZER3_50Endo4_M4 | ecosystem: Environmental > Aquatic > Freshwater > Unclassified ... | reverse complement strand
GCATCGATTGCAGGTAAACTAACAGTTACTTTTACAGTGTTTGAGCTGCAGTTGTCCGGGTTTAATTTCTCGCAGATTTCATACGTCAATTCATATTCTCCTGCTGGAGGGTTAGCGCCTAACACGATGCTTCCGTCTGTACCTACAGTCAGATATCCTTTCGGATCTGGCGTTAGAGTTTTCAGCGTAACATCTGCAGGATCTAATGTCTGGCCGTTTTTAGTGTCGTTGTCGAAAACATTTTTTCCTAATGTCTGAGATGCATCTGAGCCTAATACTGATGGGATTTCATCTGCATTCGCCACAAGATTTCCTGCCGTTACCGGTACAGTATCTATTACTGAATCGCAGTTTAACGGATTGGTATTTTCGCATATTTTATATTCCACTTTATAATCTCCTTTTGGAGTATTCGGCGCAACGCTTATCGTGTAATCTGAATTTAAAGTCAATCCTGTCGAAAGCGTTCCAATAATTTGAAACTTCACTTCTCCTGCTCCTGTTCCAACAACAATTGCTTTTCCGTTCAGTTTGTCGTTTGCAGTCAGTGCGATGGTTTTGCCTCCGATGTTTCCGTTGATTGAAGCGATAACATCTTCAACAGCATCGATTGCAGGCAAACTAACAGTTACTTTTACAGTGTTTGAACTGCAGTTGTCTGGGTTTAATTTCTCGCAGATTTCATACGTCAATTCATAATCTCCTGCTGGAGGATTAGCGCCCAAGACAATGCTTCCGTCTGAACCTACTGTCAGATATCCTTTTGGATCTGATGCTGTAGTTTTCAGCGTAACATCTGCTGGATCTAACGGCTGTGAGTTTTTAGTGTCATTGTCAAAAACGTTTTTCCCTAAAGTCTGAGGAACATTCGATCCTAAAACTGATGGAATTTCATCTGCATTCGCTACAAGATTTCCTGCCGTTACCGGTATAGTATCTATAACTGAATCGCAGTTTGACGGATTGGTGTTTTCGCAGATTTTGTATTCCACTTTGTAATCTCCTTTTGAAGTATTTGGTGCAACGCTTATCGTGTAATCTGAATTTAATGAAAGTCCCGCCGGTAGCGTTCCGACAATTTCAAACTTAACTTCTCCCGCAGCTGTTCCTACAACAATCGGATTTCCGTTTAATTTATCATTTGCAATTAATGAAATGGTTTTTCCTCCAATGTTTCCATTGATTGATGCAATAATATCTTCAACCGCATCGATTACAGGCAAACTAACTGTTACTTTTACAGTGTTTGAGCTGCAGTTGTCTGGGTTTAATTTCTCGCAGATTTCATACGTCAATTCATAATCTCCTGCTGGAGGATTAGCGCCCAAGACAATGCTTCCGTCTGAACCTACAGTCAGATATCCTTTTGGATCTGATGCTGTAGTTTTCAGCGTAACATCTGCCGGGTTTAATGGCTGTGAGTTTTTAGTGTCATTGTCAAAAACATTTTTCCCTAAAGTCTGAGGAACATTCGATCCTAAAACCGATGGAATCTCATCTGCATTCGCCACTAGATTTCCTGCCGTTACCGGTACAGTAATAGTAACCGAGTCGCAGTTTGCAGGCACTGCTCCTACTTCACATATTGTATATTCTACACTGTAATTCCCTTTTGGAGTTCCTGCATTTACTGTAATAGTACCATTTGCATTTAACGTTAATCCTGATGGTAAAGTTCCAACAATACTTATTGTAACTTCCCCAGAATTAGTTCCAATTACAGCTTGATTAGCATTCAAAGTATCATTTCCTATTAATGATATAGTAGTTCCACCAATGTTTCCATTAATTGGATCAATCGAATCTACTACTGCATCTATTGCATTTAGAACTTTAACTTTAGCGGTAGCTGTTTCACAGTTCGCAGGATCAGCATTTTTCTCGCAGATTTGGTATGTAATGCTGTATGTTCCGCTTGGTGTATTTGCTGCAAGAGTTACGTTTCCATTAGCATCAACACTTAATGGTCCTGATGAACTAACCGTAACGGTTGTATTTCCTGCTGTAACTGCTGCTCCGCCTAAAGTATCGTTTGATTTAACGTTACCAATATTTGACGCTGACGATCCCGAAGATTTTGTCCCGAAATCATCATTAACAGCAACTAAATCATTTACTATTTTTACTGTTACTGTAGCCGAATTACAATTTCCATTATTAGCAATTTCACAAATTGAATAATCAAACGTGTAAGTTCCTGTTGGCGTATTTGGTTTAACAGAAACTGCTCCTGTTGCATTGTCAAAGTTTAACACTGATGGTAAAGAAGTCACCGTAACATCAACATCATTAATATTAACTTTATTACAATTTAAAATATCGTTATCAAAAATATTAGAGATGACAACTCCTCCAGATATTCCTTTTGACGAAGAGATAGTGTCATCATTTGCTTCAATAGAACCAATTACTTTAACAATCTGCGTGCAAGTCTGCGCATTTCCTGCTGCATCTGTTACAGTCCAAGTTACTGTCGTATTTCCTAGTGGGAAGCTTGACGGCGCATTATTTGTTACCGTTACAGCTCCTGTACAATTGTCTGATGTGGTAGGTGTACCTAAAGTCACTCCAGTTGCAACACATGAATTAACATCGGCTGAAACTGTCACATTTGATGGACAAATAATTGAAGGTTTTTGAGTATCGTTAACTGTTACAATCTGCGTGCAAGTTTGCGTATTTCCTGCTGCATCTGTTGCAGTCCAAGTTACTGTTGTATTTCCGATTGAGAAGCTTGACGGCGCATTATTTGTTACCACTACAGCTCCTGTACAATTGTCTGATGTTGTTGGAGTGCCTAAAACTACTCCAGTTGCAACGCATGAATTGGCATCTGCCGAAACTGTCACATTTGATGGACAGATGATTGATGGCTTCTGTGTATCTTTTATGATTACTTTTTGAGTAGCTGTTTCCGTATTTCCATTTCCATCAGCAAAACTCCAGTTAATCGTATAAGTACCTTGAGCGCTATAAGTCAATGGATCTGATGTTGTTCCAGTTACTGTTCCGGCGCAATTATCTGTTGTTGTCGGACGTGTTACTGTTGCTGAACATTCTGCTGTAATATCTGCTAGTGTCGGTTTTACAGGTTTCTGTGTATCTTTTATTATTACTTTTTGAGTAGCTGTTTCTGTATTTCCATTTCCATCAGCAAAACTCCAGTTAATCGTATAAGTTCCTTGAGCACTATAAGTCAACGGATCTGATGTTGTTCCAGTTACTGTTCCAGCGCAATTATCTGTTGTTGTCGGACGTGTTACTGTTGCTGAACATTCTGCTGTAATATCTGCTAGTGTCGGTTTTACAGGTTTCTGTGTATCTTTTATTATTACTTTTTGAGTAGCTGTTTCTGTATTTCCATTTCCATCAGCAAAACTCCAGTTAATCGTATAAGTTCCTTGAGCACTATAAGTCAACGGATCTGATGTTGTTCCAGTTACTGTTCCAGCGCAATTATCTGTTGTTGTCGGACGTGTTACTGTTGTCGAGCATTCCGCTGTAATATCTGCTAGTGTTGGTTTTACAGGCTTCTGCGTATCACTAACTTTTACTGTTGAAGCAGCAGAAGTTTGTTCACATCCTGTTGTTGTATTTCTAATTTTTACTTTATATCCGCCATCTTGATTAACAGTCAATGTTTTATTTGTTTGACCAGCTATTACAACATCATCTTTATACCAAACATAAGTTACAGGACTTGCACTTGAATTTGCTGTTAATGTTGTTGTTAAACATGCTGTTAAATTTCCAGTTATAGTAGCTGTAGGCAATGGATTTACAGTTACGGTATGTGTAGTAGTAACAGGTCCGTTACATCCAGTCGCACTTGCTGTAATAGTCGTTGTTCCTGACCAGCCTGCTACATAAGTAATAGCTCCTGTTGTTGCGTTTATTGTATTACCACCTGATATACTTGCAGCATCTAAACTATAAGTAATCGCTGTTGAATTAGTAGCCGTTGTAGTTCTAGTCTCTGTTCCTGCTCCCTGACAACGATTAGATGTTGCTGGTGAAAATGCTGCAATAGCAACATTTGGAGTTATTGTTACTGTTCCATTTATTGAAACTTCTGTACATGGTGCAGTGTGTCCCACTGTTGTTATTGTATAAGTGCCAGCAGCTGTAGGATTTCCAGAGATTGTTACTGTTTTTGCATTCGTATTAACTGTAGCAGTTAATCCAGCTGGTAGATTAGATACCGTTGCATTCGTTGCGCTTCCTCCAAAAGTATAAACTGCATTTGGGACTGATGCTCCTGAACAAACTGTTGGATTTTGCGTACCACTTGTAAATGCAATTGTAGAAGCATTATTTATAACAGCCGCAACTGCAATTCTAGATGCCGAAGTACAGCCTAAAGAAGTCACCGCTCCTACATAATAAGTTGTAGTAGCTGACAAAGTTGGAGTATTAAAAATTGTTCCTGTCCCTAATATTGTCGCACTTGTAGGACTTGCATACCAATTAATTGTTGCACCTGCTGATGCTGATGCTGTTAATTTCACCGATCCAGAGCCACATATTGAACCTTCAGTTACTGAATCTATTGTTGGTACAGAATTTATTGTTGCTTTAACTTCAGTTCTTGTTGGAGTTGTACATCCATTATCTGTTGCTTCAACATAGTAAGAAGTCGTTGCTGATAAACTTGGTGTAGTAAAACTTTCTCCTGTTTCTAATGGTGATCCTCCTGTTGCCGCAGCATACCAGTTAATAGTTCCTCCTGATGATGTAGCTCCCAAAGTTACCTCTCCAGTACCACATCTTGAAGCAGGAGTGCTTCCTGTTATTGTTGGTTTTGCATTAATAACAAAATTAACAGCAGCTCTACAGTTTGAATTACCAGAACAAGCCGCATAGTACGTTTTTGTTCCTGCAGTAGTTGTATTTGCTAATCCAGATCCTGTTACTCCAACAGGATTAAAAGAAGAACCTGTATAAATTGATGAGCCACCAGTAGATGTCACATACCATTCTATTTCGCCTATTGTATAACTTACAGTTATCTGCATGTAATCAACATATGCTGTAACTGTATTATTACCAGACTTATTAATAGTAGCAGATAAAGCAATTCCAAAACCAGCATTATTAATTTCATCTGGAGTCCACGTATTACTCCATAAATCAGATTCTCCTCCATAATCAATCGTCGATGTACTACTTGTTGACCATTTAGCAGTTGTCTTTTTATCTGCAGTAAGAATTGCATTTCCTTTAATTAAACGAACAGCGTTATCTATTACATAATTATTATTACCATTTGCACTGGCATAACGTCCAACTGTCAATGAAATTCCTTTAATTTTAGCATTTGATGGAATTGCAAATCCAAAATTTGTAGCTGCTAAATATCTGGTTGTTATATTCCCATTACTACTTAAAGAAGCAGAAGCATTTCCTAAACCAATTGAATTAGCACCATCAACATTTGACCAATCGAAAGATCCAGTTCCTATAACGTTACTTGCCTTTCCAAATAATGGCCCAATACTACTAGAAACTGCACATGGAGAAGAAGCTGTCAATGATCCTGTTTCACCTTGACAAATAGTTACTCCTGTAGTTGTTGGCGCACCATCAACAGCATTAACAACTATACCTGTATTGGCTGCAGAAGTACATCCCTGTGCATTTGTTGTAGTAACAGAATAGACACCTGGAACTAACCCAGAAAAAATACCCGTTGTATTATTTATTGGAGCAGATATAGGATTTGTCCCTGTTAGAGTATAACTTATTCCTGAACCATTTGCAGGTGTATTAACTGTAATTCTTCCTGTTGGAGCAGTACAAGTTGTTTGTGTAATACTTACTGTTGGAGCCGCAGGTAAAGCTAAGATTGAAATATCATCAACAGTAGTACCTGTTCCATTAAAATTTACACCAGGAACATTCGACTGATTTGTACCTTCGTAAGTTTTATTTACAGTACCATATGCATTTGTAAATGCCGTTATTCTTCTAGTAGAATTAGCTGTTGTACGCGTAGGGTCAAGATATAACGCTTGAGCATTGGCACTATATGTTCCTGCTGCTATAGATGCTGCAACTTTTCCAACTAAAGTTATTGTAACAACTCCATTTTGTGCGATATTAAACCCTCCAAAGACAGGGTTATTAGCTGTAGCTGAATTAGCTAAAGTTCCTGCTGGCCCTGTTGCTCCTGTAGAATAAGTTGCAGTAGCCGAATCAAATTCAATTCCTGTTGGGAAGCTAAAATCTAATAAAACTCCAGCTGCATTTCCAGATCCTGTATTTTTTATTTCAATTTCATAAGAAAGTTTTTCATCAATAGAATTACAAACCGCAGTAGTTGATAATGTTTTTACTTTTGTTTCAAGAACTGGAAAACAATTTGCATTAACCTGTAAATTCGGTGGTACATCTGCAACTGTAAAAGTCGAAACATAACCAACCGTTCCAGCTACAGCACCATGGTTAATTCCGTTTCCAGCATTCGATTTACCTGCAGCTCCACCAAGTACACTAGCTGTAATAGTTACTGTACTCGAAACATTATGGCAGATAATTCCACCACCACCACCACCACCTGGTCCGTGTTCATTATTATTATCATTTTCAGTATTTCCTCCAGCACCTCCGTTCGCTTCTATTTTTATATTTGCTGTACTATTGTTAGAAACATTCAATAAAACTGTTCCTCCAGCTCCTCCACCTCCAGCACCATCTGGAGAGCCAGAGTAAGTTCCAGGTGCTCCCTTTCCTCCATTTGCATAAATAGTACCGTTTCCTGAAACATTCCCTGCATTAATAAGAATAATTGCTCCTCCAACACCTCCTTTTACTCCAGATGAAGCGTCATTTGCATCACCAGCGCCACCTCCGCCGCCCATAATAAGCCTTGGAAAAGTTGTAGTTGTAACATACGATTTTGAACCTGGTCTTCCAGCTCCTGTAAGCGCTGGGTAAAGATCTCCTCCACCGCCTTGCCAACCAGCACCACCAAGACCACCAAATCCACCATTACCACCGCCTCCACCGCCGGTATTATGATCATTACCACCACCTCCTGCATTGGCAGCAGCTCCTCTTCCAGAAGAACCTCCTGGGAGTCCTTCTACTGCATTAACTACTTGATTAAAACCATCCCACATATATTTGGGTGTTCCTGCTATTCCTTCTCCCTTTCCAGAGATCTTGCTATCAGTATATAGACCTACATAGGTTGTAGAATTATTAACTCCAGAATCTGCTCTTGGGCTATACCCTCCTCTAAAACCTCTTGCACTACCATCTATGGTATATCCAGAAAAATTAAATGTTCCAGAAACATTAAATGCGATTACACCTCCAGCCACTCCATTAAAAGGTGGTGTAGTAATATTGGCAGTAAGAGTCAAGTTAGAGTATTGAGGCACCCTAACTATTTGAAATGTTTTTTTTCCTCTAGTTGTTGTAGGGTCTGCATTATAAAAATTATTTAACATACCTCCATTAGTACCAGTACCTTTGAATGTTAAATTTCCACCTGTCAAGGGTACATTGTTTGTCGCAATTACATACTCAAAAATTCCACTATTTCCTAGAGATGTAAATCCTGTTCCTCCTAAATTATCTGGACCACTATTCGTTGTCCCAGAACCATAACTAGTTGAATTATTATAATTTATACTAGCATCCTGCATCTGAATAATCAAAATCAAATCTCCAGCTGAGATTGGAGTTGTACCAAAATTGTTTGAATATTGATCGGTAGCTGGCACTGCTGCTAAGACCACAGACTGTGCTCCTGCACTCAATGTAACATTTCCAGTAATCGGATAATATGTATTGACAGAACTTGACACCGCAACAGGTCCGTCAACTCCAGGAGTTCCGCATACTTGTGCAAATGAAAAAAATGGGAATGTGGCAAATAAAATAAAGAAGACTAGCCTAGAAAATCCAGACTTACAAAAAGTAGTGTTACGCATAGACAACTTGAGTTTGTGGAACAGAAATTTTAGACACTAAAAAACGGATGATCGTTTTTAGCATCTTGATGAGATACGTGAAAAAAAATATATTGGATTTTAAAAAACTTAAAAAAGTTTTTTCAAGACTTACATATAAGAAAGACATTATGCAGACCATTGCCATATAGTAAAGTAAAGACTATAAAAGTCTCTCAGGTTTTAAATTAAGTAGATTTGGAAAGCGCGAAAGTATATCGAGAATTGAAACAGACCTTATTATTTCGATAAAGTACACATAAACTCGTTGAACAACAGATTTTAACAACTGTTTATCAATTAAAAATTAAAAAAAAGTAAACATTTGATAATCAAGGAAGAGAATTTTCTTAAATAATTGCAACAATTTTAAATTCTTACAGAATTTATTGACAAATAAGCAATTAAACGTAGGAAAAACAAAAAAAGCTAAAAAGAAAATTACCAATAAAATATTGATCGTTAGTGTTTTAAATAAAAAAAATCAAATATATCATTGCAAAAACTTGATATTACGCTTTAGGCCATCAAATTTTGTTCTTTTAATAGGAGAGTTTTTAAAAACTTGTTTAAAAGTTTCTTCGGTAATATCAATCCAGTCTTTTTTAGTAAAAGAAAGTAAATCGGGATTAGGATTAAATAAAGGCTCTGAATGTGATTTAGAAAATCGATTCCATGGACAAACATCTTGGCAGGTATCACAACCAAACATCCATTCATCAAATTTTCCTTTCATTTCTTCAGGAAGGTTTTCTTTTAACTCAATCGTATAATAAGAAATACATTTGCTTCCATCTACAATGTAAGGAGCCACAATTGCTTGTGTTGGGCATGCATCTATACAGGCCGTGCAAGACCCGCAATGATCTGTAACTGCATAATCGTATTCTAATTCTAAATCAATAATAAGTTCGGCAATGAAATAAAAAGAGCCAACTTTTTGAGTAATCAGATTACTGTTTTTTCCAATCCAACCCAAACCACTTTTAGCAGCCCAAGCCTTATCTAAAACAGGTGCAGAATCGACAAAAGCTCGTCCAGAAACATCTCCGATATTTTCTTGAATCGAATGTAAAAACTCTTTCAGCTTATCTTTAATTACAAAATGATAATCTTGCCCATAAGCATATTTGGAAATTTTAAAACTTTCGTCGTTTTGAGTTGAATCCGGATAATAATTAAGTAAAAGTGAAACAACACTCTTGCCGTCATCAACCAATAAAGTTGGATCTAGACGCTTATCAAAATGGTTTTCCATATAAGCCATCTGACCATTGCGATTGTTCTTCAACCAATTTTCAAGTCGAGGAGCTTCTTTTTCTAAGAATCCAGCTTTAGATATGCCACAAGAAAGAAAGCCAAGTCTTTTGGCTTCTTCTTTTATGAACTTTGAATAGGTCTCTTTCGAATTAATACTCATCTTTTTGAAAATGAAACTTCAATATTAACTGGTTTTAAAGTCACCAAAGGATTAAACTTAACCGTTTCATTTTTAGCCTTAATCTCATACTTTTTGACAATCTGTGAAATTGCGAAACACATTTCATAGATAGCAAAACCAGTTCCTATGCACATTCTTGGACCCGCTCCAAAAGGGTAAAAGTACTGCATTGACTTTTTCTTTTCTTCTCCTAAAAATCTTTCTGGGATGAATTCATCTGGATTATCCCAATACTTTGGATTACGATGTAACTCATAAAATGACACTCCAATTAATGTCTTTTTTTTGATTTTAAATTCAGTCAAAGAATCATCTTCAACATTTTCTCTATCTGTGATCCAAGCAGGAGGATACAAACGCATCGATTCATTTAAAACCGCGTTTGTATAAGTCATTTTCTGAAGCTGTTCAATAATATTATCAGTCTGGGATTCTATTTCTGTAATTTCATCAAAAATCTTTTGTTGGATTTCAGGATACCTTCCCAGAAAATGAAGTGTAAAAGTTAAAGCATTAGCTGTAGTTTCATGACCTGCAATAAATAAAACCTTGATTTCGTCAATCAATTGTTGCATAGACATGCTCTCTCCCGTATCTTCATATCGGGTCTCCATAAGCATATTAAGAAGATCATTGAATTCCTCTTTCGAAGCATTTCTTACTTCAATAATTTCTTGAATGATCTTATTATTTTCTTCTGCTAAATTTAAATGTTTTCGAACTTGCCCACTTAATGAAAACCATAATGCCTTATGCGGAAGTCTGATTTCTTTAACTAAAAACGTCTGAACTTCTTCTATTATGAATTTAATCCTATGAAGTTTTTCTTCCGAAATTGAAAATTCAAATAAAGACTTCGCAACAACATTAAAAGCAAGTTGGCTCATTGCAGGAAAGACATCCAAAAATTTATCTTCTACTAAATGATCAACTTCTGCAGTAATCGTTTTATTCATATTATCAACCAGCTGATTCATCTTTTGTTTATGAAAAGCAGGTTGTATAAGACGTCTTTGTTTTAACCAAAAATCTCCATCACTCGTTAAAAGACCTTTTCCCAAGTATTTTGAAAGATATACTGATTGAAATTTGGACTTATTGTAATTTCTTTGATTTTTAACTAAAATATATTGAGCAACATCGTTGTCTCGTGATAAAATTATATGCCTAGTAAAGCCTATTCTAATAGAAAAAGAATCACCAAATTTCTCAAAATATCTTTTGTGAAAAGGAATTGGATTTCTTCGAACTCCTTCAGCGTCTTTAAAAAATCTCAATATTGAAAGTCTGGTCGGGTAATTATATTTTTTACTTATAGACATTCTATTTGTATTAAAATAATTCTCCCTGATTATTCATATTTACTTTTCCAAGATGCTTATAAGCCTTATCCGTAACTTCTCTACCTCGAGGCGTTCTCATTATAAATCCTTCCTGAATTAAAAAGGGTTCATATACTTCTTCGACTGTTTCACTGCTTTCACTAACTGCTGTCGCTAAAGTTGAAAGTCCAACTGGCCCCCCTTTAAATTTATTGATAATGGTCAACAATATTTTGTTATCCATTTCGTCCAATCCATGAGCATCAACATTTAATGCTTTTAAGGCATATTTCGAAATTTCCAAATCGATCCTTCCATTTCCTTTAATTTGAGCAAAATCGCGAACACGTCTTAATAAAGCATTAGCAATACGAGGAGTTCCACGACTTCTTCCTGCAATTTCAATAGCAGCTTCCAAATCAATAGGCATTTTTAATATTGAAGCACTTCTTTCAACAATAGTTGTCAAAAGCTCGGTAGTATAATATTGTAAACGTGATGATATTCCGAAACGGGCACGCATAGGGGCAGTTAATAATCCCGATCTAGTAGTCGCTCCAATCAAAGTAAAAGGATTCAAATTGATTTGCACAGTTCTTGCATTTGGTCCAGACTCAATCATGATATCAATCTTGAAATCTTCCATTGCCGAATACAAATACTCTTCAACAACAGGACTTAGTCGATGGATTTCATCAATAAACAAAACATCTCGTTCGTCTAAGTTGGTTAGTAAACCAGCTAAATCACCAGGCTTATCCAAAACAGGTCCTGAAGTGATTTTTATCCCAACTTGCAATTCGTTAGCCAATATGTTAGCCAAAGTAGTTTTTCCTAAACCTGGAGGACCATGAAAAAGAGCATGATCAAGCGCCTCTCCACGTTGGTTTGCAGCCGCAACAAAGACTTTCAAATTTTCCAAAACTTGATCTTGTCCGGCAAAATCATCAAATGACAGCGGACGTAATTTTTTTTCAAGATCTAACTCTTCTGAGTTATATCCTTTAGTAGTAGGATCTAGATTTTCATTCATCCTACAAAGATATATAAACTAATTAGTTTGTAAAATAGTTCAACTGAACGTTTAGAACTTTAACTAAACAAAAAAGGCTATCATTTCTGATAGCCTTTTTATATTATTTTTAGTGGTGTAAAACTTCTTCACCTTCTTTCATTGGTACATTTTGAGGAACAAAATCTACATCATGATTTGGGTTACTGTAGTCATACGGCCAACGGTATACGTGAGGAATTTCTCCTGGCCAGTTTCCGTGGATATGTTCTACTGGAGTAGTCCACTCTAAAGTAGTAGATTTCCATGGGTTTTGAGTTGCTTTTTTACCGTAGAAAATACTGCTAAAGAAGTTGTATAAGAATACTAATTGGAACGCACCTCCTACAAGAGCAAATGTTGTAATTAAAACATTCACATTTTGTAAATCATCAAATAATGGGAAGTTTGTGTTAGTATAGTAACGTCTTGGTAAACCAGCTAATCCGATAAAGTGCATTGGGAAGAAAACTCCGTAAGCACAAACTGCAGTTACCCAGAAGTGGATATAACCTAAGTTTTTGTTTAACATTCTTCCGTACATTTTAGGGAACCAGTGGTAAATACCAGCAAACATTCCGTAAAGTGCAGAGATACCCATTACTAAGTGAAAGTGAGCAATTACGAAGTAAGTATCGTGAACGTTAATATCTAGTGTACTATCTCCTAAAATGATTCCTGTTAAACCTCCAGTAATGAAAGTAGAAACCATTCCGATAGAGAATAACATTGCAGGGTTAAATTGTAAGTTACCTTTCCATAAAGTTGTAATCCAGTTAAATGCTTTTACAGCAGATGGAATAGCAATCAATAAAGTTGTAAAAGTAAATACAGATCCTAAGAAAGGATTCATACCTGAAATAAACATGTGGTGACCCCAAACGATAGTTGATAAAAATGCAATTGCAAGAACTGACATAATCATCGCTCTGTAACCGAAAATTGGTTTACGAGCATTTGTAGCCATAATTTCAGATACAAGACCCATTGCTGGTAAGATTACGATGTAAACCTCAGGGTGACCTAAGAACCAGAATAAGTGCTCAAACAATACAGGAGAACCTCCTTGGTAATGTAAAACTTCACCAGCAATATAGATATCAGATAAGAAGAATGAAGTACCAAAACTTCTATCGAAAATCAATAATAAAGCTGCAGATAATAATACTGGAAACGAAATAACACCAATAATAGCTGTTACGAAGAATGTCCAGATTGTAAGAGGAAGTCTAGTCATAGACATTCCTTTAGTTCTTAAGTTAAGTACAGTAACAATGTAATTCAAAGATCCCATCAAAGAAGATGCGATGAAAATAGCCATAGATACTAACCATAATGTCATACCTGTTCCTGATCCTGGAATTGCTTGTGGCAATGCACTTAAAGGAGGGTAAATTGTCCATCCTGCAGAAGCTGGTCCAGCTTCAACAAATAAAGAACATAACATTACAACTGCAGATAAGAAAAACAACCAGTATGAAATCATATTCATAAATCCAGATGCCATATCTCTTGCTCCAATTTGAAGTGGAATCAATAAGTTACTAAACGTTCCACTTAAACCTGCCGTCAGTACAAAGAATACCATGATGGTACCGTGAATTGTAACTAAAGCCAGATAAATATCATTTGCCATTACACCATCAGGTGCAAATTTATCTCCTAATAAAACATTGAATATTTTGAAAGACTCCTCTGGCCACGCTAATTGCATTCTGAAAAGCAAGGACATTGCAATCCCAATTACTCCCATAACAATACCAGTAATCAAGTATTGTTTAGCAATCATTTTGTGATCAATACTAAAAATATATTTAGTAATGAACGTGTCTTTATGATGATGTTCGTGCTCGTGATCGTGTCCGTGATCGTGACCGTGCGCTTCTGCTGACATATATTTGTACTTTAAATTTTCTTAATAATATTATTTCATCGCAACTTTAGCTACAGCAGCTTTTACAGTATCAACAACTGTCTTAACAGTGTCGATAACTTTTGCAGCAGTATCTGTAGTTGGTGCAGCTCCTTCAGCTGGTTTCTCAGCAGCAGCAGCCGCTTTAATATCTTGAGCTAAAGTAGTTTTCTCGCTTAACCATTTTTTGTAATCTTCTGGAGTATCAACTACAACTTTCATTTGCATGTTATAGTGAGAAGCTCCACAAATTTTATTACATAATAATAAGTAATCAAATGTGTAAGGATCTAAAGCTGTACCTCCTTTTGCAACTAACTCAATGCTTTTCGCAGCTCTAAGTTTGTTAATGTTAGCAACTTTTTCAACCATAAATGGTAATTCTCTATATTCCGAAGTAGTATAAGTTGGAATGAAAGCAAATTCAGTAACCATACCTGGAACGCAGTTCATTTGTGCTCTAAAGTGAGGAAAGTAAGCTGAGTGCAATACATCCTGAGAACGCATTTTAAAGTGAACTTTTTTACCTTTAGGAATGTGCAATTCTGAAACTACGATATCATCTTGAGCATTAGGATCTGACATATCAACTCCTAATGTATTTACTCCCTCGATTAAACGTACATTAGCTTTTCCTAAAACGTTATCTTGTCCAGCATATCTAGCTGTCCATTTAAATTGTTGAGCATATAATTCAATCTCAATTACATCTTCATCTTTATCAACGAACATGATGTTATTCCAAGCGTATAATCCGTAAAGGATTAAACAAGCTAAAACAACAGAAGGAATGATACTCCAAATTGCCTCTAATTTATTACTATCAGCAAAAAACAATGCTTTTTTATCTTTATTACCTCTATTCTTAAAAGAAAACCAGTATAATAAACCTTGTGTAATAAATTGAACTAAGAAAATTAAAACCCAAGTGATATTCATTAAATTATCTACCAATAGTCCATGTTCTGATGCAGGAGTATGCAAAGCTAAACCTCCCCATTTTAATAGACCATAAATAGTAAATATATAAATGAAAGCTAAAAAGCCAAACATAATATATCCTTGAATGTTATTATCATTATCAGATGCAACCTGAGAATCGTTCGAAGAAGCTCCAACCTGTGTAAGATCAAATATCTTCGTCAATTGCCATAATGCAACTGCTAATAAAACTACAACTATAATTACCAACAAACTTGTCATCTGTTTACTTCTTTAAATATTAATAATGAAAATGTTTACTTTCTTCGATGAAAGGATTTCTTTTTGCAAGCAAAGGAGATTTAGTTAATGCAGTAAATACAACAAATATAAATAAACCTAAGAAGAAAAGAATCGATGCAATTTCAGGAACTCCAATAAACCATTTGTCTCCTACAGTACCAGGCATGATCATATTAAAGAAATCAACATAATGACCTAATAATATTACAACACCAGCCATAACAATAATCCAGTTAAGACGTTTGAAATCTGTATTGATCAATATTAATAGTGGAAAAACAAAGTTCATAACAACCGCTCCAAAGAAAGGAAGGTTATAAAGTTGAATTCTTGTTATAAAATAAGTTACCTCTTCTGGAATATTAGCATACCAGATCAACATGAACTGAGAGAACCATAAATAAGTCCAGAAAATACTAATACCGAACATGAATTTTGCTAAATCGTGGATGTGGCTTGTATTTACATATTCTAAATATCCTTTAGATTTTAAGTAAACCGTTACCAATGCAATAGCAGTAATACCACTTACGAAGAAAGAAGCAAATACGTACCATCCAAATAAAGTACTAAACCAGTGAGGATCAAAAGACATAATCCAATCCCAAGACATAATAGATTCAGAAACGATAAAGAACACTAAGAATCCTGCAGAAGCTTTAAAATTCTTTTTGTAGTAAAAATCATCATTTGCTTCATCTTGAGCTAAACAGTTTTTTGCAGAAAAATAACGGTAAACGTTCCATCCTAACAAAAAGATAAATGCTCTTGCAATCCAAAATGGGAAATTTAGGTACCCTGATTTTCCTGCGATAATAGCATCATAATTTGGGCTTTTAGGATCTGTTACACCTTCACCTAACCAAACAAATATATGATTAAAGTGTAATCCACATAAAACTAAGATTATGAAGAAGATGATAGAACCAGCTGGTAAATAGGCCGTTATACCTTGCATAACTCTAAATAAAACTGGAGACCAACCTGCCTGAGCAACTTGTTGAATAGCATAGAAAGCTAAAACTCCCATCGAAAGCAGTAAAAAGAAAATACAAGCTACATATAAAGCAGACCAAGGCTTATTTTGCAATTGGTGTAATACATGCTCTAAATGTTTTTCGTGCTCATTCGCACCAGAAACTTCTGCATGCTCAGCTCCTTTATGAGAGTCATGTGCAACTTCAGCAGCTTCATGATGACCTGCTTCTTTGTGAGATGCCTCCGCTTTTTCTTCATGCGCCGCACCATGAGAACCATGTTCATCTGCAGCTAGTATTTTTTCAACTTCTTTAATATCTTTTGGTGCACTTAAAAAACCATACCCAATTCCTAATAAACCAACGGCCAT
>Ga0215277_1142_pt1 | contig 20289 bp, 9 predicted proteins | sample ZER3_50Endo4_M4_FD_182619 | JGI IMG/M metagenome (GOLD analysis project Ga0215277, IMG submission 182619) | Enriched cells of freshwater protists from Biology Centre CAS, Ceske Budejovice, Czech Republic - ZER3_50Endo4_M4 | ecosystem: Environmental > Aquatic > Freshwater > Unclassified ... | reverse complement strand
CTGTTACAGGAAAAGTGACTACCGCAGACGGACAAGCTGTTCCTTTTGCGAATGTCTTGATAAAAGGAACTCAAAATGGTGCCGTGACCGATTTTGACGGAAGCTACAAAATTGCAGCCGGAGGAAGCCAGACATTAGTTTTTAGTTCGCAAGGCTATAAAACGACAGAAATTGCAATCAACAACAAAACTTCTATAAACGTTACCATGACAGAAGATGCCATGAAACTGGAAGAGATAGTTGTTGTAGGTTATGGATCGCAACAGAAAAAAGATCTTACGGGAGCTGTTGCTTTAGTTAAACCTGACGAAATTCAGAAAAGACAGGTTACAACAGTGGCAGACGGACTTCAAGGTTTAGTTACGGGAGTTAAAGTTCGCGGAGGCGGGCGCCCTGGACAAGAGGCGAATGTGGAGATTCGCGGTCTTAAAAATCTTCAAAATACAAATCCGCTATACGTAATCGACGGTTTAGTAACTTCTGCAAATAGAGATTTTAACCCGAATGATATCGAATCGATTCAGGTTTTAAAAGATGCTTCTGCAGCAGCAATCTACGGTTCTAGAGCAGCAAATGGTGTTATCATCATTACAACTAAAAAAGGTAAAAAGGGACCGCTTCAAGTTGAAGTTTCAGCTAAAAGCAGTTTTACGGTTATGCCTCGTTACGATTTAATGGGAACGGAAGAGTTCGCCAAATACAACAACATGGCGTACGATAATGCCGGACTTCCGAGACAAAACTTAAACATGGCTGTCAATACAGACTGGCAAGATGCGGTTTTTAGAACAGGAATGATTCAGGATTATAATGCTAGTTTTTCTGGAGGAAGTGAAAATTCATCATTTTTTATGTCTGGAAATTATTTTGGAAATGAAGGAACGGTTATCGGAACTGATTTTGACAGAATTTCATTCCGTGTAAATTCTAGCGGGACAAAAGGAATTTTCAGTATTGGAGAAAACTTAGCAATTAGTAATGCTAAAACAGATGAAATGTCAGGAAATCCAATTATTGATGTTTATAGAATGACGCCTACAATTCCGCTTTACGATCCTTCTAATCCAGGCGGATACGGTTACGGAAAACAAGGAGTTGCAGATACTTTCGGAACAAATCCTTTGGCTTTGGCTGATTTTTCTAACGTAACAAACGAAAACTTTAGAATTAGAGGAAACATTTGGTCAGAATTAAAATTTGTTCCTTGGTTGAAATACCGTTTCAATTTCGGATATGAAACAAGCTTTGATTCTTATAAATTCATGAGAAAGAAAGGAAGCTGGACATTAAACCAACCGGAAGATCCTTCTCAAACCGATCAAAATAAAGGAAGATCAGAAACTTTATTGTTTGAAAATACGCTGACTTTCAAAAAAGAATTTGGAAAACATGATATTACGCTTTTAGTTGGTCAAACTTACCAAGAAGACAATTACAACCAAATTTACGGAACAAAGAGAAATCTTCCGATGAATTCTGGAACAGGTCAATATTACGAAGTTTTAAATCAAGGAGATTCTCCTGTTGTTGGAGGTTTTATTAATGAAGCGGCTTTAACTTCTTATTTAGGAAGGTTAGAGTACAATTATGACAATCGCTATTTATTTAATGCAGTAATCAGACGCGATGGTTCGTCAAGATTCAGCGATGGCAATAAATGGGGAAATTTCCCTTCACTTTCAGCTGGATGGAGAATTAGCAACGAATCTTTCTTTAAATCAGAATTCATTAAAGATTTAAAATTAAGAGCGAGTTACGGAGAATTAGGTTCTGGAAATATTAGAGAATACGAATCTAAAAGCTTCATTAATAACTTCGGACAAGTTGTTTTAGGGAAAGATCAAACTTTATATCCTTCTGCAACTCAGGTGAAATTATCAAATTCACAATTGCGTTGGGAAAAATTAAAACAAACGAACATCGGATTGGATTTAGGAGTTTTAAACAACGATTTACGTTTAACGGCTGATTATTTTATTGCTCGTACAGAAGACGTATTATTTGGTTTCCCAATTTTATTGACTACAGGAAATGACGGAGGAAACCCAATTTCTAACGCTGCAACAGTAGAAAATAAAGGTTTTGAATTTGAATTGGCGTATAGCAAAAAAATCAATGAATTCTCTTTTAATGCTTCTGTAAACTTCACTAAAGTAAACAACAAATTAGTTTCTTTAGGAAATGGTCAAAACGAAAATATTATTGGAAACACGATGACTCGCAGCGGAAGCCCAGTAGGAATGTGGTATGTTTTGCAAACGAATGGATTATTCCAAAATCAGCAAGAAATCGACAACTACAAAAATGCTGATGGAAAAGTGATTATGCCAAATGCGGTTCCTGGAGATATTCGTTTTAAAGACAATAACGGAGACGGACAAATTACAAACGAAGACAAAGCAATTGTTGGAAGTCCGTGGCCAGAATTTGAAATGGGTTTAAATGCTGGAGCTGAATATAAAAACTTTGATTTTTCTATGAACTGGATCGCTTCAAACGGTGCTACAGTTTACAATGGATTTAGAAGTGTTGTTGATCGTTTTGATGACAATAGTAACTACAGAACTGGTATTCAGCCTTGGACGCCAGAAAATCCAAATACTGATTTTCCTAGAGTTACAAAAGGTTCGACTTTAAATTCAAGAGGAGATAGCGATCGTTTCTTAGAAAGCGGCAATTTCATTAGACTAAAATACATTGGTTTTGGATATAATCTGCCAAGCAGTGTTTTAGAAAAATCAGGAATTACAAGAGCAAGATTAACCTTATCTGCACAAAACATTCTTACGATTACTAAATACAAAGGTTTAGATCCTGAGTTTAGCAATACTGGCGATAACAGAATTTTTGAAAGAGGAGTTGATAATGGTTCTTTCCCAAATCTTAAGACGTATTCTTTTGGTGTAGAATTTAGCTTTTAATTAAAAAAACAGCGTAATGAAAAAAATAATAATTATAACAGCAGCTTTTCTGGGTCTTGTTTTTACAGCTTGTGAAAACGAATTGGACTTGAACAGCCCAAATGATATAACAGTAGACCAATACTGGAAAACGGAGAGTGATGCGCAAGCTGGTGTAAACTCGATTTATGCCATGTTTTATAAAGACGGATTATGGGCAAGATGGATGTATTTTCGTTTAGACTTAACTTCTGACGAAGGTTATAGCGTAAGTCCGTGGACAGAATTGGCCGATTGGACAAGATTCAATTACATCAATTATGATTTTTGGGAAGGAAATGCCGTGACTTGGAGAGATACTTATAAAGCTATTTTTAGATGTAACCAGGTTTTGGCTAATGTTCCGAATATTACTTTTCAAAATGAAGATGATAAAAAGCAAATTATAGCTCAGGCTAAATTTTTCAGAGCATTACATTACTATTATGCAGCTGTTATTTGGGAAGATGTTCCGTTGGTTTTAGATCCGTCTACACCAACAGATTTGCCACAACAGAAAAAAGTAGCTGAAATCTGGGCTCAAGTTGAAAAAGATTTGAATGAAGCTTACGAAGATTTACCAAGAGATTGGGCCGCTGATCAATTAGGAAGACCAGACAAAGGTGCGGCAAAAGCTTTTCTTGCAAAAGTATACATGCAGCAACGCAAATGGCCAGAAGCAAAAACGGCTTTAGAATTCTTAATTTCGGGAGCAGGAGCGAAGTATAGTTTGGTTGCTAATTACAGAGACAATTTTACAGATACAAATGAAAACAATAGCGAATCTGTTTTTGAAATTCAGTTTGGAGATCAAAGAAAAGGAGGAACAGATGAGTTGCAAAATGCTGCAGTTTCTAGCAACCGTTCTCAATTTTTTGCACCAAGAGGAATCGGTTGGTCTGACGGACAAGCGCGTTTATGGCTAGTAAATGCCTTTAAACAAGAAAATAATAAAGACGGAAAACTAGACGAAAGATTAAGATGGACTTTATTCTATCCTCAATTATTAGCTGATTTTGGAGATAAAACGTACGGCAGAAACTGGGAATGGAATAATGATGAAGCTTGGTTTAGAAAAGGAAGCCGTGATTATTACAGAAATAATGAAGATTACTATAATCAGGTAAATTACAGATTGGTTCGTTACGCTGATATTTTATTGCGCTACGCGGAAGTTCTAAACGAATTGGGAAGTACGGCAGAAGCGTATCAATATGTAGATATGGTTAGAACTCGTGCCAACATGAATACATTGGCAACAGTACATCCTGAAATTGGAAACGATCATGATAAATTCTTAGAACGTTTGAAAATGGAAAGAGTTTTAGAATTATGTGGCGAAAGTGTTCGTTGGGAAGATCTGAAACGTTGGGGAGACTTAAACTCTCAGGCTTCTGTTGACAAGATTGCGCTTCGTGATCCTGATTTTAAAAACTTCACGGTTGGCAAAAATCATAGAATGCCAATTCCGCAAAGTGATGTAGATAATAACCCAAATCTAGAGCAGAACTCTGGATATTAAAACTGATTTTTTGAGGGGATCAGAGGTAAAAGTCTGGTTCCCTTATTATAAAGAACGATTGTTCAAAAAATAAAATTCAAATGAAGAAAGTAAAATTGTGTCTGACATTTATGTTAGCAGGACTCGTATTGCTTAGTTGCAACAATAAAAAAAGTAATCCAGAAGAAAAGAAAAGCGAAACCGCCTCTGTAGAGAAAAGAGAAATCTGGACCAAAGAGCAGGCCAATAAATGGTACGCAGAACAACCTTGGTTAGTTGGAGCAAATTATTCTCCTAGCACAGCTATAAATCAGTTAGAGATGTGGCAGGAAGATACTTTTGATCCCAAAAGAATTGATCAAGAATTGGGCTGGGCCGAAGGTTTAGGCATGAATGTAATGCGTGTATATCTACACGATTTATTGCACCAGCAAGACGCTGAAGGTCTTTACAAAAGAATGGACACTTTTTTAAGAATTGCCGATAAACACCACATCAAAACGCTTTTTGTTTTGTTTGATTCTTGTTGGGATCCATTTCCTGCTTTAGGAAAACAACGCGCTCCTAAACCACATACGCACAACTCAGGATGGGTTCAAGCTCCAGGACAGAAGGCATTACAGGATAAAACACAATATCCTCGTTTGGAGAAATACGTAAAAGAAACGGTAGCAAAATTCAAAGATGACAAACGTATTTTGGGTTGGGATCTTTGGAACGAACCAGATAATATGACGGGACCTTCTTACGAAAAAGTAGAAATTAAAAACAAAGCCGATTTGGTTCTGCCTCTTTTAAAAGACATTTTTGTTTGGGCAAGAGAAAGCAATCCGTCTCAACCATTGACTTCTGGAGTTTGGGTTGGAGATTGGAGCGACGAAGCCAAAATGAAACCAATGTATAAAATGCAAATCGAACAATCTGATATCGTCTCTTTCCATAATTACAACACGCCGCAAGATTTTGAAAAAGTAATCAAACAATTACAGCGTTACGGAAAACCATTATTGTGTACAGAATACATGGCAAGACCAAACGGAAGCACTTTCGAAGGATTTCTTCCGATTGCCAGAAAATACAATGTCGGTATGATCAATTGGGGATTTGTGGACGGAAAAACGCAAACCAAATACGCTTGGGATAGTTGGACTAAAACTTACACTGCAGAACCAAAACTATGGTTTCACGATGTTTTACACACAGATGGAACTCCATATATAAAAGCCGAAACAGATTTCATTAAAAAGATGACTTCTGAGGCGAATAAAAGCTAATTAGACAATGTGTCAATTTGATAATTAGATAATTAGATAATTGTTTTGCCACAGATTTCACAGATTGAAATGATTTTTTTTTCAAACATAGCCCAAGGTTTCAACCTTGGGAACACGGCGTGCGGAAATTTATTGCGTACCCAAGGTTGAAACCTTGGGCTATGTTTTATGTAGCTACAGAAAAAAATCCTTTTTAATCCTTTTAATGTGTGGCAAATAAAATAATTAGTGAAAATTAATGGAATTCGTGGCGAAAAAACTTTTAAACCTTTTAGCAACATGAAAAAAAACACAATAAAAAAACTCCTTTTAATAACAGCAATCGCAGTCGGATTTTCTGCGAAAGCACAACAGCCAGATCCGCCAGGACAAGTAAAAGGAAACGAAAAACCTAAAAACGAAGCTTATCTTTTTGCGCACATGACGCACAATGATTATGGCAGATTGTATTATTCTGTTAGTTTAGACGGACTTCATTGGGAAAACCTGAATGATGGAAAAAGAGTTTTTGAAGATTACAAAGGACACCCTGATATCTGCAAAGGACCGGACGGGAAATATTATATCGCTGGAAACACAGGCGACGATGCCAAAATCATTAATATCTGGGTTTCGGATGATTTAATTACTTGGAAAAAACATTCGGATTACACGCCAGATTTAAAAAGTACACCAGATTATTCAAACGCTTTACAGCGAATTGGAGCTCCAAAATTATATTATGACGAACCTTCTCAAAAGTTCATCATGACTTGGCACACGCCACATTTAGAAGGAACAAAAGAAGATGGAGAACGTTATTGGGCAAGCCAAAGAACATTGTACGTTTTGTCTAAAGATTTAAAAACTTTCGAAGGAACACCAAAACGTTTATTCGATTGGGATATGGGAACAATTGATGTTTTCATTCGTAAAGTTGGCGATTCCTACTACGTCGTAATTAAAATCGAATCGCATACCGACTCAAGAGCAGATGATCAGTACAACTTAGAACTATCCGATCGAAGAGCAAAAGCCACTAGAGATTATCTCATTTCTCAAGGTATTGCACCCGAAAGAATTGAAAGTGCAATTGGTTATGGCGAAACCCAATTAATCAATAATTGCTCCAACGGAGTTCCCTGCACAGAAGCCCAACATCAAATCAATCGCCGAAGCGAATTCATTATCACTAAAATGTAAAAAAGCGTCCTAGATATCTAGGACGCTTTTCTTTTATAATTCTAGCACGAGTCTTTCTTCTTGCTTCTTTTCTCTTAAATAAAATCTTTTTCTTCTTATTGCAACTTCACACACATCCACTCGCCTTTCATAATCAATTTATCTTCATCAAAAGCTTCACCAGATTGTTTTATAATTTTTTCGCTTGTGCGAATGTTTTTTACCACAAATTTAACCAGTTTATTAAACTCTACACCTCCAAAAAACTCCACATTATCCATACTAACTAATCCAAAAACGCCATCTGCGATTCCTAAAAGCTTTATTCCTGCGCCTCCACATTGTGCCATTGCTTCGATTAAAATAGTTCCTGGAACGAAATTAAAATCGGGAAAACTTCCCTGAAGCCAAGCATCTTTGTCTGTAAATGTCTTTAAACCAATGATTGTCTCTGTTGTGTAAGAGATAATTTCGTCAACAAAAAGAAACGGAGCCCTGTGCGGAATTAAGTCTTCTATTTTTTTAGTCATGTTATTGTAATTTTTACCAATGTACGAATCTGATACGAAATAAGCAATGTTTTAAATTATATCTCTGTTAATCCTTTTGCATCTTTCGTATTCATACAACAAAAAAAAGAGATGCCTAAACATCTCTTTTCCCGTTATCAACCCTGAAATCAGTGTGTTTTATTCTTTTAGCAAGACAAAACTTTTAGCATTTGCTTTGATTTTATTTCCTTCAAAATCAATATCTATAATCCCAGCTTTTCGCGGTGAATCAGTGCTATTGTCGTAGTGTGTGTGCAAAACATATTTCATTTTTCCTTTCTTGTCATAAAAAACATCGCCATGGCCAATTCCATTTATTCCAACATCTTTGCGGCTGATTATCGGACTTTCAGCAGCTTTTTCCCAAGGCCCAAACGGACTTTTTGCTGTTGCATAACCCACTGCATAATCAGGATTTCTAAAATCATTTGCAGAATAAATCATGTAATACAAACCATTGTGTTTTAAAACCGTTGGACCTTCTGTAACGGGCCACGGCACATTTTGCGTATTTTCCCATGGAAGAACGCCAGAAATGCATTCGGCAAGCGTTTCTTCTTTAATTCCAGACAGGTCATCTTTTAATTCTGCAACAAAAATTCTGTTCCCGTTAGTCAAACGCACGTGATAAAGGTATTTTTTGCCATCCTGATCAACGAAAACGAACGGATCGATCTGTTTGCCCAAATTAAACATTGGAGCCTTAGAATCGCTTTTAAATGGCCCCAACGGATTATCACTTGTTGCAATGGCAATATTCTCATCGGCGGTGTAAATAATTTGATATTTTCCGTTGAATTTAAAAATCTGCGGAGCCCAAAAACCTTTCGTTCCAAAAGCATCTCCTTTTTTTAAAGCCAAGCCATTTTTAGCGCCAACTGGACCTTTCCATTTTTTCAAATCGGTCGAAGTATAAACCATAAATCCTTCTCCGTTTAGAGGCGTTTTTCCAGTTGTTGTTCCATACAAATAATAAACTCCATTTTCGGAAAAAATTGTCGGGTCAGCAAGCAAAATTGGTTGGTCTTTTGAAGTCGTTTTTTTAGCTGTTTTTTGAGGCTGAGCATAGCAGATTACAACAAAAAACAAACTCAAAAGACTAAAATATTTCTTAATTTTCATAATTAAACTTTTTATTTAGTTAAATATTATTTATTCACTAAAAATCAATTACTTAAAAACACAGTATAGATAAACTCTATAGCTAAAATTTAGATTTTTTTAAGTTAAAAAACTAAATTCGACCCTTCAAAAAGTGCCTTTCAATTCCAAATTTCAAAGCTCTTTTTTATCGCTAAATTTTGTCTTGTTTTGCATCATTTTGAGATCGAAAATTTATACAAAGAAACCGTATGATACTTCTCTCCTGCTTTTAATGTGATTTGAGGGAATTTTGGCTGATTTGGAGCATCTGGAAAGTGCTGTGTTTCTAATGCAAAAGCGGTTCTAAAATCATCCTTAGCACCTGATTTAAAGGTGTTTTTGCTCTGCATAAAATTTCCACTATAAAACTGTAGTCCAGGCTCTTCTGTATAAACATCTAAAGTAACACCTGAAATATCGCCTTTAATTGTTGCCGCATGAACAAAACCCTCTTTTTTATCGGTATTCAGCACATAATTGTGATCGTAACCTTTCCCAAATTTCAGCTGTTCGTCTTTCGTTTCGATTCTTTCGCCAATTGTATGTTTTGAAGTGAAATCGAAAGGTGTATTTTTAACCAATTTTAATTCTCCAGTCGGAATTAAACCTTCATCAACAGGTGTAAATTTATTGCCGTAAATCTGCAATTCGTGATTCAAAATTGTTCCGCTTCCCTCTCCATTCAGATTGAAAAAAGCATGATTGGTTAGGTTTACAATTGTGGTTTTATTGGTTGTAGCTTCGTATTCCATTTTCACAGTTTGATCGTCTGTAAGCGTATAAGTGACTTTTACCTTCAGATTTCCAGGAAAACCTTGCTCTCCATCTGGTGAAACGTAAGTAAAAACCAAAGTCTTAGAATCTGTTTTTTCAGCATTCCAAACGACATCTTGAAAACCTTTTACACCACCATGCAAAGCATTTTTTCCATTGTTCAACGGAATCGTATATTGCTGTCCCTCAAGCACAAACTTACCTAATGCAACTCTGTTGCCAACTCTTCCAATTGTAGCTCCAAAATAGGGTTCAGTTGAGTTTTTAAAGCCTTTTACACTGTTCATTCCGACCACAACATCGGTCTGTTTTCCGTTTTTATCGGCTACCCATAAACCTACTAACCGCCCGCCATAGTTGGTGAAAGCAGCTTTTATGCCTTTGTTTTCAATCCAACACAAACTGACTTTTTTACCATCGATTATAGTATCAAAGTTTTTAGCTTCTAAATTCGTTTTCAGCGAATCTGATTGAATTTCAGTACTATCTTTTGAAACTGCATCGTCTTTTTTACCGTCTTTACAATTGAATTGAAAAAGCGAAAGCAACAAAACTGCAGTAATTTGAATATTTTTCATTTTCTGAATTTTAAAGTATTTAATTTGAAGGAATTGCCAATTTGGTTCCTTCGCTTACTGGCTCGCCTAAAACTGGAAATCCATTAGCATCCCAATTAATTTTCTGCATTCTTGGAGATCTTTTATTGCCACAACCCTCACCCGGATTTGAATTGGCGTGATATAAAATCCAATCTTCTTTTCCGTCAGGAGATTTAAAAAACGAATTATGACCTGGAGCGTACACTTTATTTTTCTCCGATTGCTTGAAAATTGGCTCTGGAGCTTTCTCCCAAGCTGAAGTATCGAGCAGATTATCTCCGCCTTTAAACTTCAATAATCCTAAAGCATAGAAATCAGTCCAACAACCGCTGGCAGAAAAAACAATAAAGATTTTACCATTTCTTTCCAAAAATTGAGGCCCTTCGTTCACATTTACTTGTGGCGGATTCACCTCATCATGCAATGCTCCGTGTATTTCCCAAGCGTGTGTTGGCGCAGAAATCATAACACGATCTCCATCAATTTCTAGCGGGTTTTTCATTTTCGCGATATAAATGTTCTGCTGTCCGTTGGTATCTCCTTCCCAACCAGCCCAAATCATATACAATTGCTTGTTGTATTCGAAAACATTTCCATCAATGGCCCATTTATCTGTTTTAGCCGCGATCTTGCCTTTAAACTCAAAATTTCCCTTAAACGGATCTGACGATTTATTTTCTAAAACATACATGCGGTGATTATTGTTATCGCCATTGTCTGCCGCGAAATAGCAATACCATTTCCCGTTGATGACATGAAACTCAGGCGCCCAGATCTCAGCGGAATAATTGGTATTTTTTGGCGGAGTCCAAATGACTTTGCTTTCTGCATTTTTAATATCGGATAGGTCTTTCGTTTTCCATAAAGTCAATTTATTTCCAAGCGTATTGGTGTAGTAATAATAGCCTTTGTAATACGTGCTGTACGGATCTGCACCCGACGGCAAAATCGGATTGGTGAAGGTTTTCTGCTGTGCAAAACTCAGGGTCGTGAGCAGCAGAAGGATTAGGTGTTTTTTCATTTTATTGTTTTTTCAAGCTTTTAATTTACCTCCCGCAGATTTAGCAAATCATGCAGATTTTTTTGATCAGCTAAATCTGCCAGATCTGCGAGAGAAAAAACATTATTTCTGATTTAAAGCATTAATAACCTCAGTGTTTATTTGGTTTATAGCTTTAAAATCCATTTTATCCACTTTTCTGTCGTAAGTCATAAAACCGTTTACTTCACCTTCGACATCTGTTGTTTGAGTGTAGACCGCAGCGGAGAATCCCGTTTTAACGTATTTTCGAAGCATTTCCGCGTACTTTTTGTATTCGGCGGTAACTTCTGCCTCATTTTTAAATTTGATGTAACCCCAGTTGTCATTTGCTCTCCACAAATGTCCTTCGAGCGGAAGACCGATTCCACCGTATTCTCCCAAAACGGTTACTCGTCTTGCATCGTACAAATACATTTCTGGTCCTGGGTAATTGTGCAAGTCTAAAATATCGCCTGTTTGAAAGTGATTTCCACCACTTGCTGAGTTCGTTAAACGACTTGGATCATGGTTTTTCGTCCATTCTGTAATCTCAACGGTTTTAAATTGTCCCCAAGCTTCGTTGAACGGAACCCAAACCACAATACTTGGGTATGAATACAAATGATCCATAATTTCCTTCCATTCTTTTCTGTAGATCTCTTCTGATTTTGGCGAACGCTGTAATTCTGTTCCATCAAAATACTTTCTATTTTGCCAAATCGGCTGATCGTCTCCGCTTGGCATATCTTGCCAAACTAGAATTCCCATTTGATCGCAATACGTGTACCAGCGCTCTGGTTCTACTTTTACGTGTTTACGAATCATATTAAAACCTAATTCTTTCGTTTTAACGATATCATATTTCAAAGCTTCGTCTGTTGGCGCTGTGTACAATCCGTCTGGCCACCAGCCTTGATCTAAAGGCCCGAATTGGAAACAATCTTTGTTATTCAACTGCATTCTCATAATGCCATTTTCATCTCTTTTAGATGAAATTTTACGCATAGCAAAATAACTTTTCACCTCATCAACCACTTTATTTTTGCTGATTAAACGAATTTTCGTCTGATACAAAAACGGATTTTCTGGCGACCATAATTTTGGCGCATTCAAAACAATGTCATTGCTTTCGCCCACAACTGCTTTTTGTTTCACAATTTCTTTTCCATTATCTAAAACTGAAATTTCTACTAAATCTCCTGTCTCCGCTCCTTTTACGTCGGCTTTTACACTGATCGTATTATGATCAATATCTGGAGTTAAGTGTAATGACGTAATGTTTTTAGCATTTACTGGTTCAATCCAAACGGTTTGCCAGATTCCTGTAACGGGAGTGTACCAAATTCCTTCGGGATTTTTAACTTGTTTGCCTCTTGGTTGAGGCCCATCATTTGAAGGATCCCAAACTTTTACAACCAATTTCTGAGTACTTCCTTTTTTGACAAATGGTGTAATATCAAACGAAAAAGGCGTATATCCGCCAGTATGCGATCCTACTTTTACATCATTAATAAAAACTTCTGTTTTCCAATCGACAGCGCCAAAATGCAACAGAATATTTTTTCCATTCCAACCCGATTCGATTGAAAAATTGGTTTCGTACCAAAGTTCATTTTTAGAACCTACTTCTTTCATTACTCCAGACAAACTAGATTCTGCAGCAAACGGAACCAAAATTTGCCCATCGTATTTTGAAGGCGTTGCTTTTCCGAATTCTTGAATACTGTAATTCCACAAACCATTCAGGTTTTTCCATTGTCCACGTTCCATAATCGGACGTGGATATTCTGGCAAAGGCTTCTTCGGATCGACCTGTTCTGCCCATTTGGTTTTGATTTTATCGCCTTGAGGTTTCCATTGTGCATTTGCTGCAAAGACTGAAAACAGGGTTAAAAAAAGGATACTTTTTCTTTTCATGCTTTATATTTTGAGATTTTACACTCCTATTTTTTTTAACCATATAAGTCATCGAAGTTCATTTTAGCTTGATCAACTTCTTTTAGACATTTTCAAGAGCATATAAGTTTTAATTTTTAAGCTAAAACAAATTTTAATATGAACTTACATGACTTATATGGTTTAAATATTTACCGTGATGTTTCTTCTAAATCAAAATGAATTACCGGGCTCATCTCCACATAAGCCCGATAATTGCTGAACTAAACTAACTTAACTAACCATTCTTTTTGAGTTATGAATTATGAGTTATAAATTATTAGTTAATTGCTGGCTGTCACTTTATTCCTTAATAAAACGATTACAACAAAACACTCATAACTCATAATTCATAACTTATAATTTCTTCGTAAGGCCAAATTTCTTAACCAAACTGTCGTATTCTTTTTTAGAGATTGTAATCATACAGCCGTGGCGTACTTTTTCTGGCAGACTGTATTTGTCCCAATCAGAAAAAAAAGTGTAGCCTGAGGCTTGAAACCAAGGTCCGTTTAGGTTATCTGCAATTGATAATCCGTAGGAAACGCCTGGATATTGTTCGTAATACATATACCATATCTTGTCATCTGGAGAAGAAATCAACATTGGCGCTTCTCTAAAGTTTGGACTGATAGATTGCTGGGGCAAAGAATAAGGTCCTAAAAGGGATTTTGATTTGGCAATTCGGATGGTTTTTCCTGTTGTCCAATACAAAGTTGGGTATGTTTCGTCTTTAATTACGGCGTAGTAGGAATCGCCAACTTTACGAATGAAAACATCAATTGTTCCCATATCCCAATCGAATAAACGTTTTGGTGTTCCTTCGAAAGTTTTTAAATCTTTAGACAAAACGTACAATGTTCTTTGGCTTGCCCAATAACGTTCTCCATCTTCTTTTGTTCCTTCTAAATGTGGCGTGTGCCAAGTCATGATGAACTTTTGAGAAGGTTCGTCATAATATAATTTTGGAGCTCCAATTCGCTGTAAAGCGTTTGAATAATCTGGTGTACTTTTTAAATCTGGCGTGTAATCCGAATGTTTTTTCCAAGTAATTAAATCATCCGAAACCCAGATATTAATGATTTTGGCATCGTCGCCTGTGTTTCCAGCGATATAATATTTCCCGTCCGGTCCTTTGCAGATATCAGGGTGTCCTTTGTAATCTTCAAAAACTCTTTTTCCATCATTCAGGTTTTCCCAATGAAGTCCGTCTAAACTAACAGAATAATACAATCTGCCATAATCATTGTGCGTCATGTGCGCAAAAAGATAAGCTTCGTTTTTAGGTTTTTCGTTTCCTTTTACTTGTCCTGGCGGATCTGGCTGTTGTGCTTTCGCAGAAAATCCGACTGCGATTGCTGTTATTAAAAGGAGTTTTTTTATTGTGTTTTTTTTCATGTTGCTAAAAGGTTTAAAAGTTTTTTCGCCACGAATTCCATTAATTTTCACTAATTATTTTATTTGCCACACATTAAAAGGATTAAAAAGGATTTTTTTCTGTAGCTACATAAAACATAGCCCAAGGTTTCAACCTTGGGTACGCAATAAATTTCCGCACGCCGTGTTCCCAAGGTTGAAACCTTGGGCTATGTTTGAAAAAAAAATCATTTCAATCTGTGAAATCTGTGGCAAAACAATTATCTAATTATCTAATTATCAAATTGACACATTGTCTAATTAGCTTTTATTCGCCTCAGAAGTCATCTTTTTAATGAAATCTGTTTCGGCTTTTATATATGGAGTTCCATCTGTGTGTAAAACATCGTGAAACCATAGTTTTGGTTCTGCAGTGTAAGTTTTAGTCCAACTATCCCAAGCGTATTTGGTTTGCGTTTTTCCGTCCACAAATCCCCAATTGATCATACCGACATTGTATTTTCTGGCAATCGGAAGAAATCCTTCGAAAGTGCTTCCGTTTGGTCTTGCCATGTATTCTGTACACAATAATGGTTTTCCGTAACGCTGTAATTGTTTGATTACTTTTTCAAAATCTTGCGGCGTGTTGTAATTATGGAAAGAGACGATATCAGATTGTTCGATTTGCATTTTATACATTGGTTTCATTTTGGCTTCGTCGCTCCAATCTCCAACCCAAACTCCAGAAGTCAATGGTTGAGACGGATTGCTTTCTCTTGCCCAAACAAAAATGTCTTTTAAAAGAGGCAGAACCAAATCGGCTTTGTTTTTAATTTCTACTTTTTCGTAAGAAGGTCCCGTCATATTATCTGGTTCGTTCCAAAGATCCCAACCCAAAATACGTTTGTCATCTTTGAATTTTGCTACCGTTTCTTTTACGTATTTCTCCAAACGAGGATATTGTGTTTTATCCTGTAATGCCTTCTGTCCTGGAGCTTGAACCCATCCTGAGTTGTGCGTATGTGGTTTAGGAGCGCGTTGTTTTCCTAAAGCAGGAAATGGATCCCAACAAGAATCAAACAAAACAAAAAGCGTTTTGATGTGGTGTTTATCGGCAATTCTTAAAAAAGTGTCCATTCTTTTGTAAAGACCTTCAGCGTCTTGCTGGTGCAATAAATCGTGTAGATATACACGCATTACATTCATGCCTAAACCTTCGGCCCAGCCCAATTCTTGATCAATTCTTTTGGGATCAAAAGTATCTTCCTGCCACATCTCTAACTGATTTATAGCTGTGCTAGGAGAATAATTTGCTCCAACTAACCAAGGTTGTTCTGCGTACCATTTATTGGCCTGCTCTTTGGTCCAGATTTCTCTTTTCTCTACAGAGGCGGTTTCGCTTTTCTTTTCTTCTGGATTACTTTTTTTATTGTTGCAACTAAGCAATACGAGTCCTGCTAACATAAATGTCAGACACAATTTTACTTTCTTCATTTGAATTTTATTTTTTGAACAATCGTTCTTTATAATAAGGGAACCAGACTTTTACCTCTGATCCCCTCAAAAAATCAGTTTTAATATCCAGAGTTCTGCTCTAGATTTGGGTTATTATCTACATCACTTTGCGGAATTGGCATTCTATGATTTTTGCCAACCGTGAAGTTTTTAAAATCAGGATCACGAAGCGCAATCTTGTCAACAGAAGCCTGAGAGTTTAAGTCTCCCCAACGTTTCAGATCTTCCCAACGAACACTTTCGCCACATAATTCTAAAACTCTTTCCATTTTCAAACGTTCTAAGAATTTATCATGATCGTTTCCAATTTCAGGATGTACTGTTGCCAATGTATTCATGTTGGCACGAGTTCTAACCATATCTACATATTGATACGCTTCTGCCGTACTTCCCAATTCGTTTAGAACTTCCGCGTAGCGCAATAAAATATCAGCGTAACGAACCAATCTGTAATTTACCTGATTATAGTAATCTTCATTATTTCTGTAATAATCACGGCTTCCTTTTCTAAACCAAGCTTCATCATTATTCCATTCCCAGTTTCTGCCGTACGTTTTATCTCCAAAATCAGCTAATAATTGAGGATAGAATAAAGTCCATCTTAATCTTTCGTCTAGTTTTCCGTCTTTATTATTTTCTTGTTTAAAGGCATTTACTAGCCATAAACGCGCTTGTCCGTCAGACCAACCGATTCCTCTTGGTGCAAAAAATTGAGAACGGTTGCTAGAAACTGCAGCATTTTGCAACTCATCTGTTCCTCCTTTTCTTTGATCTCCAAACTGAATTTCAAAAACAGATTCGCTATTGTTTTCATTTGTATCTGTAAAATTGTCTCTGTAATTAGCAACCAAACTATACTTCGCTCCTGCTCCCGAAATTAAGAATTCTAAAGCCGTTTTTGCTTCTGGCCATTTGCGTTGCTGCATGTATACTTTTGCAAGAAAAGCTTTTGCCGCACCTTTGTCTGGTCTTCCTAATTGATCAGCGGCCCAATCTCTTGGTAAATCTTCGTAAGCTTCATTCAAATCTTTTTCAACTTGAGCCCAGATTTCAGCTACTTTTTTCTGTTGTGGCAAATCTGTTGGTGTAGACGGATCTAAAACCAACGGAACATCTTCCCAAATAACAGCTGCATAATAGTAATGTAATGCTCTGAAAAATTTAGCCTGAGCTATAATTTGCTTTTTATCATCTTCATTTTGAAAAGTAATATTCGGAACATTAGCCAAAACCTGGTTACATCTAAAAATAGCTTTATAAGTATCTCTCCAAGTCACGGCATTTCCTTCCCAAAAATCATAATTGATGTAATTGAATCTTGTCCAATCGGCCAATTCTGTCCACGGACTTACGCTATAACCTTCGTCAGAAGTTAAGTCTAAACGAAAATACATCCATCTTGCCCATAATCCGTCTTTATAAAACATGGCATAAATCGAGTTTACACCAGCTTGCGCATCACTCTCCGTTTTCCAGTATTGGTCTACTGTTATATCATTTGGGCTGTTCAAGTCCAATTCGTTTTCACAAGCTGTAAAAACAAGACCCAGAAAAGCTGCTGTTATAATTATTATTTTTTTCATTACGCTGTTTTTTTAATTAAAAGCTAAATTCTACACCAAAAGAATACGTCTTAAGATTTGGGAAAGAACCATTATCAACTCCTCTTTCAAAAATTCTGTTATCGCCAGTATTGCTAAACTCAGGATCTAAACCTTTGTATTTAGTAATCGTAAGAATGTTTTGTGCAGATAAGGTTAATCTTGCTCTTGTAATTCCTGATTTTTCTAAAACACTGCTTGGCAGATTATATCCAAAACCAATGTATTTTAGTCTAATGAAATTGCCGCTTTCTAAGAAACGATCGCTATCTCCTCTTGAATTTAAAGTCGAACCTTTTGTAACTCTAGGAAAATCAGTATTTGGATTTTCTGGCGTCCAAGGCTGAATACCAGTTCTGTAGTTACTATTGTCATCAAAACGATCAACAACACTTCTAAATCCATTGTAAACTGTAGCACCGTTTGAAGCGATCCAGTTCATAGAAAAATCAAAGTTTTTATATTCAGCTCCAGCATTTAAACCCATTTCAAATTCTGGCCACGGACTTCCAACAATTGCTTTGTCTTCGTTTGTAATTTGTCCGTCTCCGTTATTGTCTTTAAAACGAATATCTCCAGGAACCGCATTTGGCATAATCACTTTTCCATCAGCATTTTTGTAGTTGTCGATTTCTTGCTGATTTTGGAATAATCCATTCGTTTGCAAAACATACCACATTCCTACTGGGCTTCCGCTGCGAGTCATCGTGTTTCCAATAATATTTTCGTTTTGACCATTTCCTAAAGAAACTAATTTGTTGTTTACTTTAGTGAAGTTTACAGAAGCATTAAAAGAGAATTCATTGATTTTTTTGCTATACGCCAATTCAAATTCAAAACCTTTATTTTCTACTGTTGCAGCGTTAGAAATTGGGTTTCCTCCGTCATTTCCTGTAGTCAATAAAATTGGGAAACCAAATAATACGTCTTCTGTACGAGCAATAAAATAATCAGCCGTTAAACGTAAATCGTTGTTTAAAACTCCTAAATCCAATCCGATGTTCGTTTGTTTTAATTTTTCCCAACGCAATTGTGAATTTGATAATTTCACCTGAGTTGCAGAAGGATATAAAGTTTGATCTTTCCCTAAAACAACTTGTCCGAAGTTATTAATGAAGCTTTTAGATTCGTATTCTCTAATATTTCCAGAACCTAATTCTCCGTAACTCGCTCTTAATTTTAAATCTTTAATGAATTCTGATTTAAAGAAAGATTCGTTGCTAATTCTCCATCCAGCTGAAAGTGAAGGGAAATTTCCCCATTTATTGCCATCGCTGAATCTTGACGAACCATCGCGTCTGATTACTGCATTAAATAAATAGCGATTGTCATAATTGTACTCTAACCTTCCTAAATAAGAAGTTAAAGCCGCTTCATTAATAAAACCTCCAACAACAGGAGAATCTCCTTGATTTAAAACTTCGTAATATTGACCTGTTCCAGAATTCATCGGAAGATTTCTCTTTGTTCCGTAAATTTGGTTGTAATTGTCTTCTTGGTAAGTTTGACCAACTAAAAGCGTAATATCATGTTTTCCAAATTCTTTTTTGAAAGTCAGCGTATTTTCAAACAATAAAGTTTCTGATCTTCCTTTATTTTGATCGGTTTGAGAAGGATCTTCCGGTTGGTTTAATGTCCAGCTTCCTTTCTTTCTCATGAATTTATAAGAATCAAAGCTTGTTTCATATCCGAAATTGAAACGGTATTTCAACCAAGGAACAAATTTTAATTCTGACCAAATGTTTCCTCTAATTCTAAAGTTTTCGTTTGTTACGTTAGAAAAATCAGCCAAAGCCAAAGGATTTGTTCCGAAAGTATCTGCAACTCCTTGTTTTCCGTAACCGTATCCGCCTGGATTAGAAGGATCGTAAAGCGGAATTGTAGGCGTCATTCTATAAACATCAATAATTGGATTTCCTGACATTTCATCTGTTTTAGCATTACTAATTGCTAAGTTTTCTCCAATACTGAAAATTCCTTTTGTCCCGCTAGAATTTACACGGAATGAAATTCTGTCAAAATCAGTTCCGATAACCGTTCCTTCATTTCCAAAATAATTTCCAGACATAAAAAATGATGAATTTTCACTTCCTCCAGAAAAACTAGCATTATAATCCTGAATCATTCCTGTTCTAAAAACCGCATCTTGCCAGTCTGTATTGACAGCCATGTTTAAGTTTTGTCTCGGAAGTCCGGCATTATCGTACGCCATGTTGTTGTATTTGGCGAACTCTTCCGTTCCCATTAAATCGTAACGAGGCATAACCGTAAAACTGCTTTTAGCTGAAACTTCAACTTGAAGCGGTCCCTTTTTACCTTTTTTAGTTGTAATGATGATAACACCATTTGCTGCTCTAGAACCGTAGATTGCTGCTGCAGAAGCATCTTTTAAAACCTGAATCGATTCGATATCATTCGGGTTAAAATCTCTATTTGCAGAAGTTACTAAACCGTCGATTACGTATAGCGGATTTGTATTTTGAAGATTTTTAAGACCGCGAATCTCCACATTCGCCTCTTGTCCAGGGCGCCCGCCTCCGCGAACTTTAACTCCCGTAACTAAACCTTGAAGTCCGTCTGCCACTGTTGTAACCTGTCTTTTCTGAATTTCGTCAGGTTTAACTAAAGCAACAGCTCCCGTAAGATCTTTTTTCTGTTGCGATCCATAACCTACAACAACTATCTCTTCCAGTTTCATGGCATCTTCTGTCATGGTAACGTTTATAGAAGTTTTGTTGTTGATTGCAATTTCTGTCGTTTTATAGCCTTGCGAACTAAAAACTAATGTCTGGCTTCCTCCGGCTGCAATTTTGTAGCTTCCGTCAAAATCGGTCACGGCACCATTTTGAGTTCCTTTTATCAAGACATTCGCAAAAGGAACAGCTTGTCCGTCTGCGGTAGTCACTTTTCCTGTAACAG
>Ga0215277_1126_pt1 | contig 23236 bp, 20 predicted proteins | sample ZER3_50Endo4_M4_FD_182619 | JGI IMG/M metagenome (GOLD analysis project Ga0215277, IMG submission 182619) | Enriched cells of freshwater protists from Biology Centre CAS, Ceske Budejovice, Czech Republic - ZER3_50Endo4_M4 | ecosystem: Environmental > Aquatic > Freshwater > Unclassified ... | reverse complement strand
CTCGAAACTACAACTAAAGACTATGGTGCTGCAGACTACAAAATAGCGTCGTTAAGTAACAATGTATTGTTCCTGTATCCATTTATTTCAATTCAGAAAGAATTTGGTTATTCCGATGCTACCGGAAAAAACAATGTAGACGGAAGAGTATCCTCCATATTCGATGCGACCAATAAACGCCTTAAACTTTTCGGTAAAGTGAAGGATACTTATAAAAAAGCTAAATTATCTTTCAGTGATATCACAGAGCACTCTTACGATGAGCTTGTGATTCCTACCTATGCAATCAATCTCCCTGAAAGAAAAGAACGATTGCAACATATTAAGGCTGAATTTGCAGATAAACCAGAATTTGATTTAAAAATAATTGAAGCATGCAAGCATGAGGTTGGTGCATTGGGTTTATGGTTAAGCATCCGGAAAATAATTAATATGGCCATCGATAATGATGACGATGTAATCATAATTTGTGAAGATGACCACCAGTTTACACCCCATTATTCCAGGGACTTTCTTTTAAAGAATATATTAGAGGCTTATCAGGAAGGTACGTGCTATCTATCCGGTGGTACAGGCAAATTTGAAAACGCCATCCCTATCACTGAAAATAGATTTTGGGTAGGTCACTGTTTATCTACACAATTTATTGTGATCTACAAGGCATTCTACCAACAGATATTAGAAAAACCTTACGACAATGAAATAGTCGCAGATATGGCCTATTCCGGGATGACAAGTAATAAAATGCTCATCTATCCTTTCATATCCGTTCAAAAGGATTTTGGATATTCTGACATCACAACGATTCATAACGAAGTCAAAGACCTGGTGTCCAATATGTTTAGCATAAGTGACGCAAAATTAGGTGCTATTCAAAGTGCTTATACAAAGTATCAGTTCCAGGGCTGATCTAACTGACAAAAATATAACGTTTCTCTTCCAATAAATTAACCGGCCAATTAATATGAGACAGCTTATAACAAAAATGCTTGAACCGAAAGACAATGCTCCGGAAGCAGCATTTCTTCTGATTGAACTTCTTAATGCAAAAATTTCACATTCAACAATTGAAAAGGAAGTTAAGGAACATCCGGATTACCCATCTTTTCTTAGTATAAGCGATGTTCTTAATAACTATAAAATTGAAAACATTGTCGCAAGATTTGATAAAGGAAAACTTGTTGATCTCCCTGCTCCGTTTATTACGCAGATCAGAAACAACAGAAATAATTACCAATATACTGTTGTAAAGGAGATTGACCAGCAATCGGTTCATTTCTTTGACCCTGAAAAACAAAAATGGGATAAGACAAAGACAGAAGATTTCTTAGACAAGACCAATAGTGTCGTTTTGCTGGCAGAATCAGAAGAAGTAATTACAGAGAAGGATTACAAAAATAAAATACGTGAAGAACGGAGAATTAGAGCTTCACAATATTTAACCGCTCTGAGTATTCCTGTAATTTTATTCATTTCTTTTCTTTTCGCCTTCAGTGAATCCGGACCTGCTGTTTTTCTCCCGATGCTTTTTTCAACCCTGACTCTCATAGGCGCATTTGTTACAACACTATTGCTTTGGTATGAAATTGATCAGCACAATACAGTTTTACAGCAAATCTGCTCTGCAGGGAAGAAGATAAATTGCGGCGCCATATTACAATCAAAAGATGCCAGGATCTTTGGTATTAGCTGGAGCGTGATCGGCTTTGTTTATTTCATGGGTAGTTTAATCGCGCTGCTGACTTTAGGCATAACAAACCCTGTCCTGCTCAAAATACTTTCCTTTTTGAATGCAGTTGCTGTGCCGTATATTTTCTATTCTATTTATTATCAGTGGAAAATAGCCAAACAATGGTGCGTACTCTGCCTTGCTGTGCAGTGTGTCCTTGCTTTACAATGCATCGTGACCATTACCGCCGGCTGGCATTTGATATCAATAGACAATGATATGTTGGTAAAACAACTTATACAAATTTTAACAGCATTCTCAATACCGTTTATTGTTTCCGGTTTACTCATTCCTGCTTTGCGCAAAGCAAAACACAGCGGCAATATCAGCATGGAACTGCAAAGATTTAAACACAATCCGACCATATTCAACGCATTACTGGAAAAACAAAAATCAATACAGGAATACCCTGAAGGGCTTGGTATCATCATGGGGAATCCGAATGCGACCCATAAAATCATCAAAGTATGCAACCCCTATTGCGGTCCCTGCGCCAATGCCCACACACCAATGGAAGATCTTTTGGCCAATAATCCTGATCTACAGTTACAGATCATTTTCACTGCATCAAATACTCCGGACGATGTGAGAGCACATCCGGTTAGACATTTGTTGGCGATCAACGATAAATCAGATGAAAAACTCATGCACCAGGCGCTGGGCGACTGGTATCTGGCTGAGAAAAAAGAGTATCAGGTTTTCTCTGAAAAATACCCTATGAATGGTGAACTGGTAAAACAGGGCGACAAAATCGATGCCATGAGAAAATGGTGCGATAAAACAGAAATCCAATTTACACCTACTTTTTTTGTCAACGGATATCAGCTCCCATCCAATTATAGTGTAAGTGACTTAAAATATTTTTTATCAGTATAATAAAAATTTCAGGTAATAATGCTCTTAACATTCTATTATCTACAAGATATACTTCTGTTTAGCTAGCAAATGGAATTATGAATTAACCAATTATTAAACCTTAAATTATTAAAAGTGAAAAAATTAAAACTAAAGGCGCTTGAGCTGGGCGCCCATGAGATTCTGACCAGAACTCAGTTAAAAACAATTCTTGGAGGTGGCTTTGGAAGTGGGAGCTGTGATATGATAGATCCACGATGTCCTGAGATCAACGCTGAAGCAGGCATATGTCTTGATGGATTATGTAATTATGGCGGAATAACAGGAGGAGGATCTGGTTTAGGTTCTGGATCTGGTCCGATTCCTACAGATCAATGTCCTCCGGGTGAAGGTAATTGCGGTACCTGTGGGTGCAAACCTGCCGGAGAATGCACTTCCGGATGTACCTAGATTAAGGTGTATAGTCATTACAAGAAACTAAATGATTTAATTACTTAGTTTCTTGTGATTGCTAATAACCCCGGTACTTGTTAATATTATAAGGAGTATCGGGGTTTTATAATCACCTACATACCCAGATCATGCTACAAATTCTGAAGAATGTTCTATAGCTTGTGAAGGCACCCAGGATCTAAAGTTTAATAAAGATTAGGGAGAAACACTCTCCATCTTTTATAATCTATAAGATATATTTCTGTTTAGCTAGCAAACGGACTTATGAATTAACCAATTATTAACCCTTAAATTATTAAAAGTGAAAAAATTGAAATTAAAAGCGCTTGAACTCGGCGCTCATGAGATTCTGACCAGAACTCAGTTAAAAACAATCCTTGGAGGCGGCTTTGGAAGTGGCAGCTGTGATGATCTCCATCCAAATTGTGCTGTTATCAATGGCGAAGCAGGTAAATGTTGGGGAGGTATATGCAATTATACCGGGACAGGGGGTGGAGGATCTGGTTCAGGCTCTGGATCTGGCGGTCCCATTCCTACAGATCAATGTCCTCCGGGTCAAGGTAACTGCGGTACCTGTGGATGCAAACCCACTTCAGAATGTACTTCCGGATGCCTGGATTAGAGTTTAACAAAATGTTGCAACCACAAGAAACAAACTAATTTAAATAATTTGTTGGCTGTAGTTGCTTAGAACCCCCGCATATCTGTTAGCAATAGCAATTTGCCGGGGTTCTCTATAATCATTTAAAAATTCAGATCATGTTACAAATCAATGCCTCGATAGCCCGTCACAATCAAAAAGTATATTGTGCATTCAGAACACAGCATCTGGATAATTATGATGCCCGGTCGTATCTAACTGAACTGGATGAAGATCTAAACGTAATCTCAGATAAGAAACTAACTGCGGCCAATAATAACACAGCTTTTGAAGATATCAGGCTCTTTTCCTGTGGCGAATCGTTAATTGCGTTTTATAATTATCTTCCAATAATACATGGAAAATGGGAATGGCAATATGCTGTTGGATTTGGAACAGTCGATCCGGAATCAGGGATTATCAAAAATCAGATCTCGTTGCGGCACTTGTCAAAGCGATTTCATGAGAAAAACTGGACTCCATATATTTTTGAAGGTCAGTTATATATGATAACAGATTTTGATCCATACTTAAGGATTGTGAAAATTGAGGTATCCGATGACCAGGAAATGCGAAGTAAAGAGATTCATCAGTCCTCGATCAAAACTGACAGCTGGAATTTTGGAGAAATACGGGGAGGAACCCCACTAATATACCCGGAAGGTACAGATAACAACTGGCAATATTGTTTCGTTCATTCTTTTCTACCCGAGCACAATGGTTTTAACCGTTATTATTTCTTCACAGTATTGAGGTTTGATCCGCAAACAAAAGAAATTGAATACTACCCAAATCCGTTGCCTTACGAGGAGGAAGAGCCTGACGAAGATTATATCCTATTATGGAGGCTAACTAATCGAATGGCTTTCAAAGTAATATTTCCAATCGGCATAATGAATCACGACGAAGGAGTGATCGTTTCGTTTGGGAAAGACGATGTATGTAGTTATACTCAGTATTACACATGGAAATACATACAAGATTTATTTCAAAAAACTGAATAATCATGTTGCAAATCAATGCCTCAATAGCCGGGCACAATGAAAAAATATACTGTGCTTACAGGACCCAGCATTTATACAATTTTGATTCAGAATCTTATCTGGTGGAATTAAATAAAGAACTTGAGCCTGTCTCTTACAAAAGACTAATTGCTGAAAACAATAACTCGGCCTTTGAAGACGTCAGACTCTTTTCTGTCGGTAACTCATTACTTGCCTTTTACACTTATTTTCCATTTGATGAAGAAGGTGGCTGGAAATGGGAATATGGTGTAGGATTTGGAGTCGTGGATCCAGAACTAGGCTTTATTAGAGATCAGGTATCATTGCGCCCCTTGTCAAAAAGAATTCATGAAAAAAACTGGGTGCCCTATATCCATAAAAATGATCTTTTTATGGTAACGGATTTCGATCCTTATTTGAGAGTAATAAAAATTGACATCAACAATAAAATATACCGCCCGCAAGAATTATTTATCTCCGCTGAACAGACAATAGGCTGGGAATATGGGGAAATAAGAGGAGGCACTCCTTTAATTAAAAATCCTGATTCAAGCGACAGTTGGTTTTATGGTTTCGTTCATTCTTATCTTAGTAATCATAAAGGCTTTTATCGATATTACTATTTCACAGCTGTAAGATATAACCATACAGCAAAAATATTCCAATATCATCCTGAACCCTTAATCTATCCAGAGGAGACAGAGGATGAAGAATATCAGGCACTGTGGGAATATCATAATAAAGGAAGTCTTAAAGTCATCTTCCCAATAGGCATTATGCATCATGACGAAGGTGTCATTGTTTCATTTGGAAAAGATGATATTTGCAGTTATACCGAGTATTATTCCTGGGAATATATCCATGGTTTGTTTGAAACAGTTTCCTAATTGTATCAAACAAATTTTAAAAAAGAAAAATCAAAATCATCCTTTCTAAGATTAAACGATATATTCAAACAAAACCAATTGAAACGAACCACTCTGCTAAAAAACCACAACACCAAGGTATTCACTATTAGAAATGCCTTGTCTGTCATCAGCGGCAAATGCGATATAACAATGTAGTTCACGCCCCTTAAACTCCGCTGTAAGCGGAACGAATTCAGACCTGGTATACGAGTATGCACCACCAATTCTATATACTGAACGACCCAATTCCGGTGAATAGATCATCAACATGGTTTGGCTTCGACTGCTGTAGGAATCCATCATGGGATCTGTCTGCCAGGTAAAAACAAGCCCCTCAACAGTTACAGAAACCGTTGAATCAACAATAATCTGCATATCCCCCCTGCAAAGAGATACTTTGCTGTAGTCTATACGAATGTTAGGGTAATCACCGGTCAGCGCATGATTCAACTGATAACCTTTGGCAAGATTATTTGCTGAGGCCGTTTGTCCTTTGGAAGCCAATGCAAAGCCTACGCCAACAAAGGGAGTCATACGGTTAATGAAACTGTTCACAACTTTAAGACGCATCCGTGCTGCCAGCTGCTTTTCAGTTGGCGGTTTATTGCTCTTTCTTCTGGCTGGTCTGACGTATGCATTACCATTTCTTATGAAGCCTTCTACATTGCCAATTTTGCCTGTGAATCCACCAAAAATACCATTCCTGATTCGTGCCATAGTTCTAAGAATTTAAGTTTAACATTCCATATTGAGACACCTAAATACAAAAATGTTACAGGGCTTTAAAATGGAGGATCAATGGCAAAGTCCAAATAAGATCCAAACATCGTCCGATCAAGAGCCATATAAGAAGCGGTCAGCAACAATTACCTGATACTTCCCCGGATGAAGTAGAAACACTCAGTCTGAATCTTTTTTTTTCTAATTAGCATAAAAAAACATTTTTTCATGATGTACATCTACACTATCAATTAATAGATAATTTGTTTGTTTTGATTTGAAAATCAAAAGATCTTTTTTATTCTTAACTGTAGCTTTTGTAATAGATTCTTTATCTAAAAAGAAGTATTTATCAAGTTGAATAAAATGATCCCATCCAACTCCGTCTATTCGCTTATACGCATTTTGAAATTGCCTAGGATGCATATTGCAATATCCGGCAATATACATGTATGGCTGATTTCCAATATCCTCTATATATATATGTGAATATTTATCCTTATATAAATTAATTTTTTTTGCTAACCTGACCAGTAAATTTTGCTGCCCCGCTCCTATCAATTCGGCATTACTAACATACACTCTAATATTGGAGACTGAATTTAAAATGATGATCAAACTGATAGCGAAAACTGATATTGTTCTGAAATTTTTGTTTTTAATTACATCGCATATGATCACGATTCCCGCAGCCGAAATCATTGGAAAAAGAACTGTGTTACAAGAGGACCTCAAAGCATGCGGGTTATCAAAAGTCAACGATCCTGGCAGGATCGATAATATAATAAACAGATAAATGTAAATCGGATTAAGGTTCTTATTGTCTTTAAATTTCCAGTAAAATAAAATCAACCCGATGTAAAAGAAAGACATTTCAACGGTCAGTAAACGGGCAATTGTTAAATTGTTATAACTGCCAAAATTTAAAAATAAAAATTGAGGAGACAGGTTGAGGTAAAAATTTTTCCCTAATGCTTTAAAATAATCAAATGAAAAGGAAAAAGCCATCAACGTCCCTGTCGCTCTTGAAAAGAACTGATCCGGCATAGCAATAGCCGCATACAATTGAGGCAAGGCTCCGATACCTGTACCCAGAACAAAAAGCAATGCTGTTTTAACCCGATGAGGTGAATTCCTGAACAGATCAATAAATAACAATACAGAAGCAAGAAAAAAGATAAGCTTGGCAGACTGATATGCACTGGTTGCAAAACCGATACAAAGGCCCAGACAGATGATGTTAAATGATCTATAATTTGACTCCCTTGCTCTTATGAAAAGATAAATTGTCAATATCATAAAGAATGGAGTCAATGTAGCGGCTTCCAGGGCTAATCGGGACATCATAATGTGCCAGGGAGAAAGAGCGGCAATTAGCAGCGTTAAGTAGGCAAATAAATTACCACCTATTTTTCTTGCCGTAAAAAACAACAAAAGCAAGGACATCATTCCCAATATTACAGAGGGCAATCTACCGGCAAAAACAGAGTAGCCAAGCGTCTTGATACTTATTGCGGACAACCAGGAGTACATTGGCGGTCTGTTATCACTTTCACCGTATGCCCTAAGAATAACAGGATATTTTACACCCCATCTGTCAGCTCCGGTTTCTGCTATTGAATATCCATCATATATGTTAGAAAGCTCATCAACGTGTAACTGCGAGGGGTAGTTATCCAGATTATAAATCCTTAGAAAAAAAGCAACACTAAGAATTATGATCAGGGTCGGATATTTAAAGTAAGGTTTATAGCTTCCGTACAGAGCGGATATTTCCATAGTTCGTGTTTTTAATTAAAAATTATTAAATCAATAGCATCCTAGCCTACCCATTTAAAGGATAAAAAATCGTTGTAAAAAACAACCGCAAGTATTAAATTAAAAACGTAAAGAGGATAAAGCAGCATAGCTGCTTTATCAAAAAATTTACTTAAAAATATAGATAGGACAAACAATACATAAAAGTAAATATGAAATTGGTATTGATAAATACCCGTTATAAATAAGCCTGATATGAATATTATGATTAAACTATACAGATCAAATTTCTCCTTCTTATAATCTTTTATGAACCAGTTTATAAAACAAACGGCAAATGGTGTACATAGTAAATGTCTGTTTATACTCCATAAATTTGTATGACCTTCTATATAATTAGTAAAAAAAGTATCGATCATAAATACTGCAGAAACAAAAAGCATAGAAAAATATGCTGCCCTGTCAAACACTACCGGACAATCTTGTTTTAAAAGAAAATATTTAAAAGATATAATCGTCCATTTCAAACAAAAATATACAGCCACCAGCCCGGTAACCCAGGCAATTCCATCTATCCCCAGGATTTTTTCAGGAGCAATTGTTGTGAAAGGTAGTGAGGGAAGAATTAATCCTCTGTCGAATTTTTTGGCTGCTTCTAAATAATAAAACCATTTTCCTGTTTGAATTCCCTGGATGGCGACAACTATTAAAATGGCCAGCAAAGCTGTTAAGCAACAAAGCAGTATTCTTTTATAAGGAAAGGCTATGATCCCTTTTGAAGTCTTCCAATTCACGATTTCAGTAATAATGATCATAGGAATAAATACAGTAGATACTGCTCTTGTTAAACAGCAGCCCAGAATACCGATTATCAGAAAACTGAATTTATCGTTCTTATACCCTTTTATAGTTAAGGTGCCAAAGAAGAAAAAAAGAGATTCTGAATAGGGTAAATAGAAAAAAATAAAACAGGGGATCGATATTAAAACGAGCAAATATCTTGTTTCAAATTTTTCTTTGTCAATTAATAAAGAGAATGAGCAGGCAAATAAAACAAAATTGAAAAACCCAATTTGCAGCGCCGATGATTGAATCAACTTCCAGATATAGGGGAACAACGGGAAAAAAGCCATATTTGAGGCTTTAGAGCCAGCGTAAACATAACCTATGTCTTTAATATCCCTATAGAACGCAACATCCCAATTGAGATAATTAAATTCATCGGGCAGCGAAGAGAGAATCTCCAGTTTAAAAAGAATAAAATAAATGAGTGTAGTTAATGCTAAATTACCCGTTAGAATTATTGCCAGTCTGATTTGATTTGTTGACGTTAAAAAGCTTCGCATATTTAGAAAATCAGCATCCTTGGTATTTGGCATTTATGCATTTAAATGGTATTGGTAAATTTATTGCCCGTCCCTGCGAAAAACTTACAGTGAACATAAATACTTTTATGATTCAAAGGGACCAAGAACAGATAATGAAGAACGCAAAACTAACTGGTTCACGCCCTTCAAAGGGACTGGCTTTCGCTTATCTTAAAATAGCAACGAAAATCATAATACTGGCCGTATTTTGCGCCTCCGTCGTTAAGCTATTTTTCATCCAGTACTATTCAATTCCCTCAGAATCCATGATGAATGTTTTAAGTAAGGGAGATGGTGTGATGATTAGTAAGCTAAATTATGGCCCGGGGATTTCAGACTACAGACTTCCGGGATTCTCCCATGTAAAAAGAAACGATATCGCGGTATTTAAAAGTCCGGTAAATAAAAACGAATATATGGTTAAAAGGGTAATAGGCCTGCCCGGAGAATACCTTACTATTTCGCATGCAAATGTTTTTATAAATGATATCCCTGTTGATAACCCCGATAGTTCTGTAAATGACTACTACATTGAAACAAGGACGGCATCTGCATTAACAGAGCTTAAAACCAAATTTCATTTAAAAAATCCATACTACCATAATGATCGTAGAGTAACGGTATCGCTTTCGCCGGGAAATGCAAAAACCATTAGCAGCTCAACGATTGTAAAGGAATTTCATGTAGAGCAGGAAAAAAAACGAGGGAATGCGATATATCCGTACAATCCTAAAAACAATTGGAATAATGACAATTATGGTCCTGTTCTAATACCAAAAAAGGAGCTCATCGTGAAACTAGATTATTTTAACTATTTAATATATGAGAAAATAATTGCAAACTATGAAGGAAATAAAATCATGTTTATTAACGGCGGTGTTTATATAAACGGGAAGAAATCCAATTCTTATAAATTTAAGAAGGACTACTATTTTATGATGGGTGATAATCGTAATAAATCTTTTGATTCCAGGTATTGGGGATTTTTACCTATGGATCTAATTATCGGTAAAGTATTTTTAAAATTTTCGTTTTCAGAGCACAACAAATTTAGCGTAGCATCCCTATAGTTATCAATTACTGAAGTTTTTAAAAACAGTACCAAACCAGTTTTTATAGGCCGTGCTATAACCGGAGTCTTCCAGACCTTTTATCAGAAAAGGATGTTGTGCAAGTTCAGGGTTTTCGGAAGTTCTGTAAAAATAATAAGAGTCAGCTGATAGATCATATGGCGTAATATGGGTTGTTACCCGGTATATATTCAAATCATATTGATGTATCCGTTTATAGGTGAGAAATTCATCAGGTTGATACCCCTCACTCATTAAAACAGCAACCTTTTCTCTACCTAAGATCTTCGCCAGCCGGATCGTATTGTTAAACAAAGAGTCAATACATTCTTTACAATCATGCTTTAGTAACCTCAAGACAATAGTATTAGGTTCATCCTTAGGAATAATAGAGTCAATATTTGCCTGCATTTTAATTGAAGATAAATAGAGTCTTTCAGTAGCTGCCTTTGCTCTTTTTTTTTCGAAAATCTGAAAACAAAAAAATAGAATATTCAGAACAAATACAACAATTATTATTGTTTTCCATTTAAAAAATGATTTACTCCCTTCTAAATTGCTCATATCTAATTCTCTTTTAATGTACATACGTACAGCAATGGGTTGCTAACGTTTGAAACTTTCTTTCCAAGATCTTTAAAACTCGCCGGGAGACTATCCATCATATTGGCGGTTTTGGCGGCGTCAATTAATCTTACAATTTCATTCGCTGAATAGATTGTGATTAATTTATTGTCATTTCCGTCATGTGCGAAGGATTTAAACAATAAATAATTCTCATCGTTAATAACTCCCTTAAAAGCGACAGTTTGCTTATTCTTTTTGTTATAAATAACAGATATATCCGGTCCGTAAGAAAAATAAACAATGTTACTGAACTCTTTAAAGTTTGAAACTCCAAATCCGTAATTATTCATAACCGCTGATTTAAATATTTCTGAAGGGGGAGTTTTCTTCGCAATAAGATCGGCGGGAAGACGTTTATTTCCAAAATCTATCCGGTATTTGGCTAAAATACGCTTATTCCTGGCTTCATAAAGTGTATCTGAATATGGGAAGGAAATGTTAGTAGTAATGCCTTTAATTATAGTTGGCGTAGACAAATAAAAACTTTCAAAATATTTACTATTTTTCATTAACGGCAATATTTTGCGCTCCTCATTGGTTTCTAAATTTTTATAAAGTAACAGATGATTGTCTCCGACTGTAACATTTGTAAAGAACAGATCTTTTCCCGAAAGGGATAAGTTATTATTCAGGTCCTGTAACCGTTCTTCACTTATAAAATTACCGGACAGATCATAAACTAATAATTTCATGGGTTTATGACTATATAATATGATCTGGTTTTTCTCTTCATCAATAGTAAAATCCATTAATCCCTGGTACTCACCTGGTCTATTGCCCAGCCTTTGTATTTTATTCAGGAACTTACCTTCCGGGTTGAAAATCAGCACACTATTGGTTTGCCGGTCCAAAATATAGTAGTTAGTTTTAAAGACACTAATTCTTCTGATGTTCCCGATCAAAGATTCAGGGGTGGTTTCCAGCGGAATCAATTTCCATTCAGAAAAAACATCTGAGAACTTTGCTTTTATCTTATCACCTTCCGGAACTTTAATAACCTCAAGATCTTTAGGACTTTCAACATTCTCTATATGTTCACTATTACAAGAGTATAAATTGAACAGACATAGAGGTAGAAGAGCATATAAGGTTAATCGATGGAAGAAAAAATGGCTTTGTTTTGTTTTCATTTTATCAATAGTTTGTCTCATAAATGTAGCTTCCGGAACTGCAGGAAACCAGCAGTGTTGGAGAAGTTTAAGCAGGTTAATAAATGATTTAGACAAATGCATTTACCGGATTAGCATAAGCTGATCCGGTAAATGCATCAAATCTAGCAAGGTCCGTGTGGCCCCTCTACACAAGGCCCATTGTTAGATGTTACACTGCTTGGTGTACATGAAACATTTCCCTGTCCAATACAAAATGTATCAACAGTTGTCGTAGCCTGATCGCCGTTGTTGCCAAATCTTAAACGATCCAGACAATCTCTCCAGATGTAAGTACACGGCACCGAACCACTAGTAGATGTACTACCAACTGATTCAGATCCACTACCTGATTCAGATCCTGAACCTCCGGTCTGCGCATAGGCTTTCAGACTCTCCAGTGATAAACCAGAGCTGTCCTTTTCAACAAAAGTGAACACATTCAGAGCAAATACCCCAAGGAAGGCAGCCCCTACTATCAGCTTAGCTGCTAAGCTGATAGTCTTTTCGTTTTTTTTCATTTATTTAGAGTTTTATCAATAAAGATAAAGTCTGTCACTGTAAGTAATCTGCAGGGGGCAAAACAGTAAAACGGAATTAACCGACCCAAAGATCATTTAAGAAATCCTGATAAAATATCACCATAAAAAAAATATTAAAGAAGAATAAGATTACAAATACAGACTCCAGCTTTGGCAGAAATTTGTATAAGAAAAACGAAGAACAAAAGATCAGGTAATATATGACATGATGGTAATAGCTGTAGATACCCGTTAAGAATATTCCGCCAATCAAAATGAATACAATTACATAGCCCTCTTTCCATTTGGCTTCGTAATCCTTGTGCATCCAATTGAGAAAACATACTGCAAAAGATGTACACATTAAATGCCTGTTCATGCATTGCATGTTTGTTCTTCCTTCTATGTTATAGGTAAAACAAGTGTCAATTATAAGTATCGCCGACAAGAACAGGGCTGAGAAATACACAGACCTGCATACTTCCTGATTGCTATTTGAATCAGCCCTTTTAAAAACAACTTGCTTAAGCCATTGGCAGATCCATTTCAGGCAAAAATACAGAGCAACCATACCTAAGACCATCGCTATGGCATCTATCCCTAAAATTTTGTTTGGTGATATTGTTGTTAAAGGAAATGAAGGAAATATCCAATGTCTTTTCCAATACTTCTGTACTTCTATATAATAAAACCATTTACCAGTTTGAAAACCTTGTATAACAACTACGATCAGGATACTGCTTAAGCAGGCCAGAGTATTTATTAGAATATTAATAATCAGTTCCCTTCTGGTAATAGCTGATCTTTTGTACGCCAAAAGCTCAGTTATAATGATGGCGGGGAGAAAAAATGTTGAAACTGATCTGGTTAGACAACAACCAAAGATTCCAATGATCTGCAAAACCCTGGACTTTCTACGATAACCTACAATTAATAAGGTCCCAAATAAGAAAAACCAGGCTTCTGAATAAGGCAAAAAGAAAAACAGGAAGCAGGGAATTGAACTCACGATCATTAGATATTTAACTTTATATGCTCCAGAGCCCATCAGCACTAAAAATGAGATGGTGAAAACAAATAAATTAACAAAGCATATCTGCAAACTACTTAAATGTGACCATTTCCAGAAATAGGGAAAGAATGGAAAAAAAGCCATATTTGACATTTGGCCATCAACGTAAGAATATCCGTACTTGCGAATTGAAAAGAACCAATCTGCATCATGTTTAATTACATTATTGCTATCGGGTACTGTTTTAATTATTCCCAGTTTGAAAAACAAAAAATATACCAGGGAAACCGATACAAACGTTAAAAACAAAACAGATAGTGGCTTATTAGTCTTGTAAAATTTCTCTATCATAATAAAACACAGATTTACAGGAAATACTTTAAGATTCAGAAAAACCAGGATTTGCTTTAAATGTTATCATGTAATTTGCGGAAAAATTCCAAGCCCCAACCAGGATTATGGCCAATGCCTTTGCAACATAAAACGATAAAGCGAAATACTGTTGTAATAAATAAAGAAATCCAGAATTCCATAAACATCCTAATAAAGATATTATAAGAAAAAGCTGAAATTGTTTGCTGATATTTTTGTCATTATCAGCAAATGTCCAGCTCTTATGCAGCATAAATATGAGTACTAGTGCAGTCAAAATACCCATTAAATTAGCGACATATGGGTTAATTCCAAAATATTCCTTACTTATTGCGGTGATACTGAAATCGACCATCATGCCAATTCCACCAGTTATACAAAACTTGAAAATTCTGGCAAAAAGTGGCTGAAACGCTTGCATATTTATTTTAAGCCTGATGGAGTAAAAGACGGCAAAAGTTCATTTGATGAATCCAGCGTGTTATATGCGTTCAATTGTTTGATCTTATATTTTTTTTTGATACTAATTAAAGCAAAGGGGATCTTAAGAACATCAATAAATTTAACTTTGGAATCACCCATTTCATTCCATTCATTTATTGGAATTTCCTTCATGATTCTGGCTAAATCATTTGCAGAATAAATAGTTTTCATGATGGCAAAAATCTCTACATCAAATAGCCATTTACTCAAAAAAGGATGCTTAAATACTTCATTAGCTAGTGTATTATGAAATATTTTCAATCCGCATTGGGTATCATAAATCGAAAGGCGTAATACCATGTCAATCATTGTTGCGATGACTCTCCCCCCGTAATGTCTATAATTCAATCTGCTGATCTGACTTCCAAACACCGAAACACGTGAGCCAAATACAAGCAGCAGCTGCTGTTGTTTCATCACATCTAAAATCCTTTTAACTTCCTTCAATGGAGTAGAAAGATCTGCATCTAAATAACCCAAATATTTGGAAGAAGAAGTTTTGAGCATAAGAGTCATTCCTCTTCGAACGGCCTCTCCTTTTCCACAATTTACTGGTAAATGTAAAACTGTTACGTTTCTAATATAATTCTCTCTTAAAAACTCCAGCATATCTCCGGTCCGGTCAGAACTGCCGTCATTCACAAAACAAAACTCCACATCAGGATTTCCGATAATAAATTTTTCAAATGTATTTGTGGGAAATCTGGAAAACTCATTATAACAGGGAACTATTACTGACAATATCATAGCGTTTCGATTTAACTTATAACCATAAATCTAAATGTTGAGAGTGCAGGAAATCGGCAGTGTATCATATCTGTCAGAGAAAGAAAGAATTTGTAAAAATTCCATATACCAGAAATAGGCTGGACATAAAATAGATGAGAAGAATAACTATTGAATATTTTGAAAAACCTTCTCTATAACCATAAATAACAAGTATGATCAAATGGATAAAATAATACCTCTGTTCAATTAACCAACTCGGAATTAACGACAAGGTGCCAAATAAGAAATAGAGGGAGAAAACCCTGGGATTATCTTGATATAGTCTGAAGAATAATAAAAGAGCTGCCAGTATCGGGATAAAAAACAAACCTTTTGTGATTTCATTTTGGAGAATAAAACTCAAAAATTCATTCCTTAAAAAAAAACCATCACCCAAAAAATTATAGGGATGCGTGGCTTCAAAACAAAACCAATATAGGACAAATGTAATGATGATGATCAGGTAATGATGTAATTTAAAATAGTTGAATTTAATATATTCCAGTTTCAGAGGAAAGATAAATACACCTGTTATTGCCATAAAAAAGAAGACATTACTCAAGTGAAAGGTAGCACCCGGGTGCATCTCCTTATCACCAATGGCTATCCCGTGATTTAAAAATATAAATAGTATAAAAAGTATAACTCCAAATGCAAATGCCCAACTCTTTTTTAAGTAGTTGATTAAATTCTGAAAGTTTATTATAGGATAATGTGTTATGAACAGCAGGAAGAAAGTAAAAATAAACCAAAAGAAAGTATTTTGTCTCACTACCATATTTAATATCCCTAAAACTGCGGAGATCTGGTAGTGCTTTTTCAGTCCCAAGTATAAGGAACACAAAAAAAGCAGCATTGAAAATACATCAGTATAAATCAAAAAGTAATAAGGGAAAAGTATAGGTAGAAAAGTAAAAAACAAGATCTTTCCATAATCTGTTCTGCCATTAACGGAATTATCAACGACGCTAAACATTAAAATAGTTAGAGAAGCAAAAAATATGGAAATGATTCTGAAAAAGACCACTGACCCGTTGTGAAAAATAACACCAAACAAAGCAAACATCAGATGGTAACCAGGTAAAGTGGTTAACTTATCATTCATTTTAAAATCACCGGTGAGGAAAGATATGATCTGCCAATAGTGAACATGCTCATCTACCATTAACATATTTTTTGCAGGCAGAAAAAAAAATACTAATAACAAAATAACTAAAGCATAACCAAAGGTATTGACCGGACGGGATATGCTCTCTTTTAAGTTCATCAACTATTCTAACTTTTTAAAAGTAAAGTCAAATGTTCCGTCCATGGTGTAATAATAAGATTGCCTATGCCTGCTGAACTTAATCTGCGCACCCTGATTTTTTAGAATTGAAATATAAGCAAATACAGTTCTTTCGCTCACACTAAGTTTTTTTGCTAACTGAACAGGCGTACCGGTGGCTTTTCTTCGAATCAATGAATGCAATTGATCGAGTCGGTTAAAATAATAGGTTGGCATATTAAATAGGGTTTGATATACCCAATTTAAAGAAGGCGGCACTAAGTTAAAAATCAATTACACGAATGATTATATTCTATATACAAACAGCATGATTATCCATATAAACATCAGATTAGAGATACATGGCATAACATAGCAACAGGTTTCAGTTAAGCTATTTTGCTGATATCTAAAATCTTAGGATGGAAAAGATGGTAAATCTGTTTTCTATATGATTGGCCTATTGGGATAAAAATATCCTTATCAAGAACTATACGATTGGATTCGATAGCGCGAATTTTATTAAAATTGATAATGAAGGACCTGTGAACCCTGACAAAAATATCACCAGGCAAAATTTTCTCTATCCCATTTAAAGTGAAATTGGTTAAATAACTCCCATCCAACTGGCATATAGTAATATAATTTTGATTTGCCTCGATATATATGATTTCTGCAACGTCAATACGCCTGATCTTTCCTTTATCGCATTTGATAAAAAAATGATCATCATAATTCTTAATAATCTTCTCCCCCGGATTAACCGCGTCAAACTTACATCTGCTTATGATTTCCTGAAGTTTATTAAATTGATAGGGCTTTGTTATGTATTCTATTTGATTTTCTTCAAAAAAGCTATTTTTCTGCTCTTTATATCGGCTGACAAAAATGCATTTAAATGTTGTTCTAAAAAAGTTACTCAACCTAACCATTTCATCCTTATCAAGGTCTTGATCAATTAATAGGATATCGGCTTTATTTGATGAATCAATAGATAGAATAAGTTGTGTTAAATCATGTGAAAAGCCAACACATTTCAATGTTTTAAATTCCGAAATAAAAGCAATTATTTCTTTACCCGAGTCGGGATCATTTGAGAGAACGAAAATTTTCATAACAGATTTGGTTTGACTTAAATATAATCTTTTTCACAGAACATATCTAACACAATCTTTATGTTTAATTTACTGATCAAAAAAGGAAAAATCCGAAGATTCAAAAACATGAGATCATAACCGCTAAAATCAGGAGTGAAATATGAGCATGCAACAGGAAGGCCCTGGTTTCCAGCAACTCAAGGACAGATCCAAGCCAGAACCAGATCTACTTCAGAAAACAGGTACCTCTTTCTAAACCTGCATTAAAGCTTGGCTGGAGGTGCCCTTGAGTTGGTTGCTCGCATGTGACTTGTAGACCGGTTAAAATACTGACAGCCATATACTGGTATTAGAAGATATTCCTATAATTGCATAAAAAATTTGCTAAAATCCATCACTTGTTTAAATGATTTGCAATCGTAATCTATATTTTGTTTACGCTATATGCTGCTAGCTCAAGCTAAATTCTGGATATCGGAAGAGGGCATTAAGTAAAACTCCCCAGTGCACCTTTTCACAAAGGTACACTGGGGAGTTCATGAGCCCAGAATTGAGCTTGCAGTAGAATTATTTCTTCTTCCAGTTCGATTCTAACATCTTAATAAAATATCCTCCTACTACACTCCTTGCCTGGAAACCTACCATTTTACCTGTAGTAGTTTCATGCCAGTCATTTAAGGGCACTCTGGAAGACGTCTCTGTTGCAAACTTATACACAGGGTCTGTAAGCGCCTTAAAATCTTTCTCATTATCTGCCAGTACAGATGTCCAGATGATCCAGTCAGATTTAGTATAGGTCTTACGGCTATCTAAAGGCAGGCCAAAAGCATTTTGTTTCGTCAGATAATACTTGATCTCAGTATCATAAACTTCTTTAGGAAACAAGTTCAGTCCAAGCAATTTATCCCAAACCAGATTATACTTCTGACTCCAGGTTCCTTTTTTATCAAAGGTAAGTGCATAGTGATCACCGTCTTTGGCCATCTCCATCCATTTCAGAGCCATAGCTTTCGCCATTTCCGTATATTTCTTAGCTTCTGCTGTTTCACCCAATTGGGCAGCAAGCTGTCCATAACCTCCAAGTGCCACGATTGCCTTAACAGATAAGTTGCTGTTTCTGGCCAGGTGCCCTGCAAAATCATCTGTACACAATTGATTTCCCGGATCAAATCCTTCTTTACTTAAGTAGTCTGCCCAAATACCCAAAGTCTTCCAGTGTTTCTTTGCATAATCGGCATTACCTTCCGCTTTAGCTATCGCCGCGGTCAGGATCAGCATATTACCGGATTCTTCAACAGGCATATCTTCGCCATAAGTTTGTCCATTTGCCAGAGGATAGGTACCCAGGTCATGCGCCGCAAACGGCTTTTTCCATTTACCACTTTCACTGTAATAAAAAATGCCATTCAACAATCCTTTTACCAGATCTGGGTTATAGGCCAGAAATAAAGGTGCAGAAGGATAAGTCACATCTACTGTGTAAATAGATCCATTACTAAAGTTCTCTTTAGACATAAAGAGTAATTCACCCTGCGGGCTTTTAACCAGTTTATGCGCTGCAATAGCTTGTCGGTAAGCAAGTACGCAAAGCCTCGCATAGTGTTCCCCTCCTGCTGCTGCAGCTGTTTTGTACATGGATGCATCAAACGCATTACTTCTGGCCATTAGCTGTTCGTATTCAGTTGTAGCCTTAACCAATTCGCTGTTGAATGATTTGTCACCATCGTTATTCCAATAAGCTTTAAGATTCTGACCAAATAACTGAACAGCTTCTATATCGTCATATCCAAGCATAATATACTGTTGCTTTGCCAGGTTCCCGATCTTTCCGAATCTCAGGACAGTACTCAGCGACAATTTAGTCCCTGTCAGTGAAGTTGGTCTTTTGATCATAGCATTGCCGCTAAAGTCCCTGATCGCATTTTTTTGGGGCACCACATACTGCTGGGTAGCACCATTTGCAGTTGGCGTTGCCACATACATGTATCCCCAGTCTATCCTTAAATCATCGCCTTTCTTCTGAAGAATTGGTTGTTCAGTAGTTCCTGCTTTTAAAACAGACAATGGGCCGAAATTACTGCTTTCTGCCCTGACTTCCTGAGAGGACACATTGACTGCTATATTCGTGGACGCATTAAACAACACATCAACACTGTGAATTTTCTTATCGTTTGATTTTACCTGATAAGTAATATAAGATATCGGACGGGACACCAGATTCAGATCGTCCAGCAAAAGCGGCGAAGTAAAAGTCAAGGAAAGGTCTATACCCCCGGCTTTAAATTCATATTTAGTTTGCGTTGCTGTTACGGTAACGTTTTTCTGTTGTGCCAATGCGATTGGATTTACCGCAGGAGCCAGAGAAACTAAGCCTGCATCGAGCCCCTGCCCTCCTGCAGTATTCACCACATGAATGGCCAGCACATTGCCAGCTTTCTTCAGACTTCTGATCACTTCAGCTCTAACAGGTACGTACGTAAATTTATTATCCGTCCAACCCTGGTGTTCATAAATCAAACTGCCATTGAGATAAACATGAACATCATCGTCGTGATTCAGCTTCAAACTTAAATCTTTCAGATTCAGATTTGCTATATCAAAATTACGTCTTACCCATAGATTTTTGCTTTTCCACTCTGTTTTTGCAAAATGTGCTGCATCTCCAAATGGTGCCGGTCCGGATTTCCAGTCGGCATCATTGAAAGTTATTTCTTTCCAATCGTCCGCCGGAGCCGCTTCTGTATACTTAAAATTGTATGCCTGATCATCTGAGGCAGGAAGCAAAGTAGTGTAAGCCTGTTCCATATCACCTAAAAAACGGTATGACTTACCATCAACCTTAATCACACCCAATAAAGATTGCTCAGCTCCTGTCCAGTGTCTGGTTACAGATTGATTTAACTGATCGGTATTTGACCAGATGCTGAAATAGGAATCATGGGTGATCAGCGGATAAGCAGGGGCTTTGTGTTCCTGGGATTCCGCATAAAAACTAATCAAAGAAGCGAACAGAAGTAAGAGTTGTTTTTTAATCATTGGTGTATTTATTGGTTAAAAATAAGTCTGGTCATTAAAAACCCAGCTACCTTTTGAGTAGCTGGGTTCTTAAGAATTATAAAGATATAAAACAATTATTCATCCTGTTTATATAACCTCATTTCCTGAAGTTTCATAGTTTGATCTGACTGGGTAAATGTGGCTACAAAACCAAATGTCACCATCTGTTCAGTAGGTACCTTGAACCCAGCATACAATAAAGGACCTTTCCCATCACCCTGATTACCAGATATTTTTAGATAACCTAATACATTTGGATTATTTTCGACTGCATCAACATCAGGCAAAGCATCTCCTTTAGCAGCAACTAAATACATTTTATCTTTTATCTGGAAATCCCAATACTTCAGTTCATAATAATATTGTCCTGCAGGAAGCGGAACCAATGAAGTTTGCTCTATTTTACCATTGATAATGTCCGTTTCACCACCCCATTTCTCCATAGACATGGTATTTCCCTGCCATTGATCCCAGCTGCCCATTCCACCTGTCCTTTGTTTAACGGCAGCATTTACTCTCCAGTCTGCCACTATACCCCATCTGTCACCTACACGCTGAGCTGCTCTGAATCCGGGTCCGGTATTCACCAGATATTGGCTAATCACCTCTACAAGCGTTCCGTTACTAGAAACCAATTTCTTAACTTTAACTACAGAACCTTTATTAGTTGTTATCGTTGCATTTGCATAATACAACTTATTAGGTTCATATTTATGCTTAGGTGAAGCCTCTGTAGAGGCTGCGGTATTATCTCCGAAATCCCACTTTGTGGAAACTATATTGGCGGTAGAAGAAGCCGTAAATACCACCTCATCAGGTGCTCCGGTCTTTAAGGCAACAATTTTCCCTACTTTTTCGGGATCAATGGTGATCACATACACACTCCTTGCTGTACTTCCGTCTTCTGCTGTTGCTTTTAAAACAACTTCAAACTTTCCATCACTTAAAAATACGTGAGACGGAGAATCATCATAAGATACACTGTCATCTCCGAAGCGCCATTCCAGATTCTTAAAATTCTTTGAATTATTCTTAAAACTAAATGTGAAAGGATCATCGCCAGGGATGACGTCATAATTTACAGTTGGTCTTTTCTGGTCTAGTAGCTGGTCTTCTACGATGCTATCACTGTTTGAACACGCGAAGAACAAACACACACAAAACAAAGCCAATAAAGGTCTGAATGCTTTTTTCATAATGGGTATTATATTTGGTTTAGTTTTAATTTAACAGTCATTAACAAAACCACCTATAAACCCGGACAAGCATCCCTATTAGTACTCACTACCGGATTATATTTGATTCTGCGTATCATTAAAACGATGGCATTATCCATACCATCGTTTTAAACTTAAACAACACCTAAATATAAGTAAAGAGTCTTATAGTATATTGTAACAATTATATTACTTATACAACCTGAACTCAGAGATTTGAAAATCTCCGCTTCCAAAGTTGGAAGCCACATTGTATTTGTAATAAAGGTATGATCCGGGATTGGTTACCGAATAGTAGAACATTTGTTTATACTGCTGTGCGGTCTGATCGTAGAAATTCTTTTCCATCACGCGGGTATCCAGTACAGTCCATGTTGAACCATCATTTGAGCCTTGTAAAGTCCATTCTTTTGGATCCCTGTCCGGAGAATCATTTCCAGATCCTATACCATAAAATTTAATTGTGGTAGCTGAAGGAAATAAGAACTGCATCCACCATGAGCCACCCCATCCCGGTAAATAAAGTTTGGTCTCTACATTGTTGTCTATGATCTTCAAAGAACCTTCATTAGCGTTAGGACCTCCGTTATTGTCCTTCGATACCTGAGAAGTAACCAGGTTGGTTACATTTGAAACAACACCTTCTGTGGTCGCAAATTTGGTAAGCTCTATCACAGAACCTTTAACAGTTGTTGCTTTAAGTGTGAATTCGTTTAACGTTCCCGGCTCGTATGTATGCACAGGAGACATTTCGGTCACTTTAGTTTCAGGATCTAATGTCCAAAGTACAGAAGCGATATCTGCCGTAGATTCTATATTAAATTTTACCTGGTGCTCTCCAGCTTTAGGAGCGGTAATCTTAATGATATTATCCGGATCTATCTTGACAACATATTGCTTTTTAGCGGTAGCGCCGGATTCAGAAATCGCCGTAAGTGTGATGTCATAAGTACCGGTCGTTGCATATAGGTGGCTAGTTGTATTTGCGTTGCCAAGGCTGTCATCTCCAAATCTCCATTCAAGAGTTTTGTAGTTCTCTGCTTTAGTTACAAGATTAAAGTCAAACGGATCATCTGTAGGTACCACATCGAAATCTACAAATGGTCTTTTGCCGTCAACTATTTGTTCATCAATAACATCATTTGTGCTGGCACAAGAAGCCA
>Ga0215277_1116_pt1 | contig 24439 bp, 21 predicted proteins | sample ZER3_50Endo4_M4_FD_182619 | JGI IMG/M metagenome (GOLD analysis project Ga0215277, IMG submission 182619) | Enriched cells of freshwater protists from Biology Centre CAS, Ceske Budejovice, Czech Republic - ZER3_50Endo4_M4 | ecosystem: Environmental > Aquatic > Freshwater > Unclassified ... | reverse complement strand
GCGAGCCAGGGGTCACGATATTGCAGGTTTTGGATGTCATACTCGCTGTTGATGCCATAATACATTATCATAGGAAAAGGAACTGCAAAGAACAGTATGTATAGCATCCAGAAGATCGCAAATCCCTTTTTCATGTTTTCTGAATTATAGCCCAAGCAGTTCGTCGATCTGTTTGGCTAGCTGTCTATCCTTGTCGGTTACCACATCTCCGGCATCGTGGGTACTCAGCCAGATTTCTACTTTATTGTATTCATTGGTCCATTTTGGATGATGGTTGTTTTTTTCTGCAGCAAAGGCTACCCGCAGCATAAAAGAGAAGGCTTCCTGAAAATCTTTGAAAATAAGCACCTTGTAGAGCTTTTTGTCTATTTCTTCCCAGGTCTTCTGAATTACATTTTCCATGTTAATCATTATTGCATGCTGCTGGATTGCAGCTTTTATAGGAACAAAGCAATATAGATTAGGTTTGCAAAATGTATGCAATGAGCTTCACTAATTGCTGTTCTCGCAAATCAGTAAGTTGGACTGGCCCAGGCGCTGACAGCCTCTGCTGGCAGGAACAGCTACATCACCAACCGGAAGAAATTTTATGGTTCCTGCTGTTTGAGGGACATAGATAACTACTTCCGTTTTGGAATAGGAATGCGGAAGATATTTAATATAATATCCGTCGGGGTGCAGCCCCCACGTTCCTGAAGGAAAATCAGTATTTGCTGGTGCCGCTCCGGAAAGCATAGCCAGGCTTTCGATCTGGTCATAAGAGGAGTTGGCCTGATACATCAGTCCTCTGATCTTATTCTCTATTTCTACAATGGTTTTAGCAGGTTCGGGAAGATTGTCCGTGAGCTTGGACATGGCTTCAGATGACAAATAATCTACTACTGAGCTCCCCAATGTGGAAAGATCATCTTTATTCAGCAATTTGGCGGCTACCAGTTGCAGGTCAGGAGAAAGCTTGCTGAAATTGGTTTTGGCAACAATGGCCCATAGTAAGAGCTGTACCTTGCGCTGTTCAATCTCCGGATGCTGTTCCCAGTTTGCAATCAGTGTTGTTGCAATTTTCTCTTTTGGGCCTGCCAGCGGTGCGAATAAATAGCCATTTCCTTTATCGGGACCATAAGTGCCGGCTTGCAGGCAAAAGCTCCTGAAGGTGCCGGTATAAAAGCCGGGTTTTAAGGTATAGCCTTCTTCTGAACTGTAACTTGATTTCAGGACGCAAAACGGTTTGCTGACAGAGTCTTTGCCAAAATCCGAAGGAAGAATGTCTTTTTTGTTGCAGTCATCAAAATTAGTAGTAATGGGATTGCTTTGGAGCAATTTAAGCTGCTTGTTGTTTAACAGGGTAGAGGCTCCTGAATTGAGGACGTCTTTAAGTTTTCCGAATTGCGCATTTGAGCTGAACGAATTCAGCAGGAATAACAATAGCAGGGTGATGATCTTTTTCATAGTTAATAATTGTATAGATGGATGATTTCAAATTTAAAACAAAATAGTGTAATTTTTTATTAGTGACTTATGGTTCAAATAAATTCGATTTACAGCTTTCCACCCTTAAACCGGCTTGGCGCATCAGTATTACTATTGCTTGCGCTTATTTTTACACTTCAGAGCTGTAAGAAAAGCAAGTCCGAAATAGGACAGGAGCTTTTTAAGGAAACAAGGAATGGTGTTTTTAAAAAAATAGAGCACGATGCTTTTGCTGAAGTTTTCAAAAAAGAACTGGCAGATCAGCAGTCTCTCATGCGAAATCCAAAGCTCATCACTGGCTTTTATGAGAAAAATGGATATGAGCCCGTGATACTGATGAAGCACTTGCCGAAAAATGGATTGAAGTCACTGGCCGATCATTTAAGCAGTGCCGCTGCTCATGGATTAGATCCTGAAATATTTAAAGCGAAGGAATTTTCAGTACTGCTGACGAAGGTTTATGATAAGAAGGCCATCAGAAATGTAGATGAAGCTTATCAGGCAGTTGCCCGGCTGGAACTTCAGGCGGCCAATTCCCTGATCAATTACAGCAATGCATTGCAATATGGAATGGTTAGCCCCAGGAAAATATATACGCAGTATTATACAGAGACCAGACGTCCGGATAGTGCCGGGATGATTGCTTTATTTGCTGTTAAAGATATGAAAGCCTATCTGGATAGCATACAGCCAAAAAGCAAATCTTACCAGGCACTGCAAAAAGCCCTCGCCGAAGGAATAACTGCAACCGGAATGAGCAAAGAGGAAACCCTCCGCACGTTGCAGGTGAATCTGGAGCGACTGAGGTGGAAGAACAGGAAGGATGATAAGAAATTTGTACTGGTCAACATTCCGGATTATAGGCTGGATGTAATTGACAACGGTAAATCTGTGCTGGATATGAAGGTCTGTGTAGGAGAGGGCAGGGAATTGAAAGGAACAGATCAACTGAGGGAATATGATGAAAATGACCTTAAAAAAGACAGGCCGTTTAACCGGGAAACTCCCCAGCTGGGCAGTATGATCCATACCGTACAGGTAAATCCCGTATGGAATATTCCGGAAAGCATCGCCACTAAAGAGATCAGTAAATATGCTGCAGCAGACCGGTATTACCTGGCCAATAACAATATTGATGTTTTTAAAGAGGGGAAACTTATTGAAGATCCGGAGACCATAGACTGGAGTTCCGGTGATGCGGGTAGGATATATACCTTTAAGCAGCGACCGGGTAATGAGAATTCATTGGGGAAGATCAAGTTTCTGTTTGACAACCAGAGCTCGGTGTATCTGCATGATACCCCCGCTAAAGAAGCATTCAAAAAACCTGTGAGGGCGGTAAGCCATGGCTGTGTCCGGGTAGAAAAACCTTTGGAACTCGCCAGAGCATTGTTTGGTGAAGGTTCAAAATTTGAGACCATCAAAAAAGAAATGGCAGAGACAAAGAACCAGAAAGCAAATGACATCGCTTTGCCTGAAAAGGTTGCGGTATATCTTACTTACTTTACCAGCTGGGCAGATGATGCGGGTGTGGTACAGTTCAGAAAAGATATCTACGGTCAGGACGTGGTACTGTATTCTTATCTGCAGAAAATATAAAAGCGGCTGATTCAGGGAGCTTTATACGTCATGGAATGAATTTCTAAATATCCAGTGAATCAATGTTTTCTTCAGTCTGATGGACGATCTGATTGGTATTTGTATTGGCTATTGCGGCAGCCATATGCTCATCCAGATACTTGGAGGTATAATCCGTCGTACTGGAATTGATAAATAATACCGTCTTACCGCCTATGGTATTGATGACTTTGTTAGCGAGTTCGGGTGCAACCGCAGGACAGCCCTGGCTGCGGCCTAACCTGCCCAGTGCATTAATGGTACCCTGACTTACATAATCTGCGCCATGTATCACAATAGATCTTTTGCGGGCGTTGGAGTTGAAGCCTTCATCCATGCCATCAAGTCTTAATGACCGGCCATGCTGACCACTATAGGTCTCAGCGGTGACGTAAAATCCTACACTGCTTTGGAAAGAATCATTCGTGTTGGAGAATTTTACCGCTTTGTCTGCACCACTGCGCTGACCATGGGCCACCCAGGTATTTAACAAGAGTTCTTTTTTGTCCAGATCGACAATCCATAGACGTTTTTGCGTGCTGTTCATATCCATATCTGCAATGGTTAATACAGATTTGTCACTACAGAGCTTTCCCGAATTCTTCAGATTATAAAAGCCGGTAACGGCTTTCTCAAATACTCCTATGGTTAGCCCGCTTTGGCCAAGACGGGCGCTGTCATAGAGATTTTTGATATACATATTGTATAGTGAATCTCCGGACAGAACCACATGGTGCTGTTGGTCCTGCTTATTTCCTGACCATCTGAAATTGCGGGGAACCCAGCTGATGAAGATCAAAGCAAATGAAATCAAAAATAGTCCTGCTGCTCCTAAAATGTATTTTCTCATAGTATTTGGTTAAGCGTTAGCTATGAATAGTACGTTAATTTAGTGGATTTAGTATTTCAATTGGTAGTATTGTTTATTTTATTTTAATAAAACTTCTACAAAGATATGTAAAACCATTTCGAAGTGTAACATAAATGTGATCTATTGCTTTCGCATGACTTGTCAAATACCACTAATTTCATATCCGTAAGCAGTATGGTACAGGTTGCCTGTCTGAAAATTAATGAATAGTATTGACCATTGAATTAACCAAATATTGTATTGATGATGAACAGTAAACTGATATCATTTCTTATCCTGCTTATGCTTACCGGATCTGAAAGCTATAGCCAATCGTCTGAGAAGGCAGCCAAAAATAAGCAGGAATATGATGTTGCCGCTTTCTACTGGCCTGCCTATCACTATGAGCCAAAGGCGGAGTTCCTGTTTCCTGATAAAAAGGGAGAATGGGAAATCATTTATAATGCAAAGCCAAAGGAGGCTGGTCATACACAGCCAAAGGTTCCGGTGTGGGGTTATCTGGATGAAGCCAGTCCTAAAGGTATGGACAAGAAGATCAGTGCAGCTGTCGAACACGGCGTCAACACGTTCATTTTTGACTGGTACTGGTATAACGGTGAACCATTTCTGGAAGACTGCATCAACAATGGCTTTTTGAAAGCCAATAAAAACAGAATGAAATTTTACCTGATGTGGGCCAATCATGATGCCACGAGCTATTGGGATTCCAAGAATCCGAGAAAAGATTCTGTAATCTGGAAGGGTGGGGTAGACCGTAAGCAGTTTAATATTGTCGTGGACAGGGTCATCAAAAAATACTTTAAGAATCCGGCTTATTATAAGATTGACGGTGCGCCGGTATTTTGTATTTATGAACTTCATACGCTGATTGCAGGATTAGGAGGACCTGAGCCAACCAGAGAGGCACTCGATTATTTCAGAAAGAAAACGATAGCCGCGGGATTCCCCGGGCTGCACCTCCAGGGGATTCTCTGGCAGGCTTTGCCTTCCACTATTGCAGGTGTACCCGGCGAAAAAATAGAAACACAAAATAAGGTGATGGAGTATTTTGGCTTCAACAGTCTGACCAACTATTGCTGGGCACATTTACAGAACCCCGACGGAGATTATGAGAAATGGGCAAACCTGTCTACCAATATGTGGGACGGATTCAGTAAAGACTTTAGTATTCCATATTTTCCCAACCTCACTATAGGATGGGATGCCAATCCAAGATTCCCGTTTAAAACCGGTTATATCACCAATCCTGCTCCGGCGAAGTTTGCGAAATATGTAGAAAAAGCCAAAGCATTTGCTGATGCACACCCGAAACAGCCCAAACTGATCACCATCAATGCCTGGAATGAATGGTCTGAAGGGAGCTATCTTGAACCGGATACTTTACACAAAATGGGTTATCTCGATGTCCTGAAAAAAGCTTTCGTAACAAAGAAATAACCCTTCAGATTTAGGTTTATACCCTGCCCATCAGCGGATCGGTAAAACTCTCCTTTAACTGCTCCGCATGTCCGGCATAATGTCTGCTGAATAAGGGGTATTTGTCTGAACTGATCTGTAAATCATACCAGCTGTGGGATTTACTCAGGTCAAAAGTCAGCTTCAGTTCCTGCTGGTCTTTCTTTATCGTGATGGTTTTGTTGCTGACTTTGTATGCTTCGTCTTTGATGGTCAGCGTAATGGCCTCGCCGGGTGTATTCCTTTTGAGGTGCAGGATGACGTTGCCGGTTGGTTTGCCCGAGCTGAGCTGCTGTTCATAAAGTAAAGCCAGGCTAATGCCCGGATCATTGGCATTTCCTTTATACTGCCGGAAATAGCCGTTTACACTATAGACCTTCAGGTCGTAGTCTTTACTGTCAAAATCGTTCAGGGGCCACTGATAACGAATGGTATCTCCCGCAGCTGCGCTGAATGCCCAGCATCTGCCCATGCCATACACATTAAATCCGGCACCGCTGGATGCCTTTCCAAAAAATGTATCCCCAGATTTAAATGCCAGCTCCAGCTGGTCTTTAGCTGGGTTGAGTTTTGCTTCTGTATAGATTTCGTAAGGAATAGGATTGGCTGGTTTAATACCTGGTTCCTGTTTGGGCAGCATGTTGCTATTACCCGGATTTTTCATGATCTCTGTGACTGCTGCTGTATCCAGCAATTTAAAAGCATCAGGTAGTTTGGCAAACTGGGCTTTGTGGATGCTTTCCAGAAATGGTTTCCTCTCTATACTGTCCGGCATGGCTATTTTCTCCCCGTTGTAGGGTCTGAAAACTGAAGTGATATCTCCGCAGATGCTTCTTCGCCATGAAGATATATTGTTTTCTTCAATCTTTTTTCCGGTTTTGTGGCTTAGAAAATGCTCAAGAAAACGAATACTGGAAGTATGGTCAAATACCTGTGAATTTACATAGCCGCCGCGTGTCCATGGAGAGACCACCACCATTGGTACTCTGAAGCCCAGACCAATGGTACTTTCTCTTTTACTGTGTTCACTTGCAGCAAATTCTGCATCAATATCCAGTGATTTGGAGACGATGCCAGTTGAAGGGTCTTTAGGGTTAGGTGCCGAGAAAGGAGGGATATGGTCAAAGTAGCCGTCGTTTTCATCGTAAGTGAGGATAAATATGGTTTTTTTCCAGACTTCCGGATTTTTGGTCAAAATGTCTATGGCCTCTGATAGGTACCATGCGCCATACCAGGGTGAGCCCGGATGGTCAGAGAAGTTAGAGGGCGCCACCAGCCAGGATACTGCTGGCAGTGTACCATAGTCTACATCTGCCCTGAACTGATGCAGCACGTCACCCTTAGGAATCTGATTGGTTCTCTGGATGCCATTATCATTATAGGTAACAGTTTCCAGATGGTGGTAATCCGGGTCATTCCGGTTGGTCACAAAGGCTCTTTTATGCAAATCCTGCTGTTCCTTACTCAGCGATTCCAGCGGGTTTTTCTCCAGAAAATCAATATCACTGATCAGCATTTTCAGCTTTGCCTCCAGTTTGGCATCAGGCTTTTCCGCAAGCTGCTGTTCCAGTTGTGGCTTCAGCTTTTTGAGGTACACCAGGTGTTCAGGGTGGCGTCTGACATGATATTGCTTAAAGAATTCTATATCATTGTCTGTAAAATTCCCCAGCCAGTCTTCCGCTTCTCCTTCAAAATCCACGCCTACGCTGAGCTCATTCTGGTAAATCTTCCAGTCCACCCCGTTGGCCGAAAGCCGCTCCGGAAAAGTATTCCAGGATAGACGTTCTGAGCCATCGATATCGCCATTGGACAAATGCGGTTTGGATGCAGCGTTTTGCTCTTCCCGGATTTTTCCTGTCCAGAAGAAGCAGCGGTTGGAGCTGGTTCCGGTCAGTGAAGAACAGAAATTATGATCACATATCGTAAAAGCATCTGCAAGGGCATAATAGAAAGGAATGTCTTCCCGGTTATAATAACCCATAGTGAGCGGCATATCTGCGTATTCCTTATTTCCTGATCTTTTGGCATCCAGCCATCCATCGTGTTTGCCGTCATTGCGTGCGGCCACCTGATTTTCCCAGGAATGCGGCAGGGCACTCATCCAGGTAGCTTTGGTGTCTTTAATGTTCAGCCGAAAAGGAGCATATGTATGTCCTTTTTTATTGCTTTGCAGCCAAACGGGATAATTGTTTGGCAGGGTAATGGCTCTGGGGTTGTTGTATCCGCGTACTCCTTTCAGTGTTCCGAAGGCATGATCAAAAGACCTGTTCTCCTGCATCAGCAAAACCACATGTTCCGCATCCAGATAAGTACTGCCCAGGGCAGGGTTGATGGCAAGCGCACGCTGAATGGCAGGAGGCAGAATACCTGCCATACCCAATGCACCGGTTAGTAACGATGCTTTTTTGATAAAGTCTCTTCTATTTTCCATGTTCAGTAAAGTCTAAAAGTTACGGTTTATATTTTATCTGCCAAATTTGCCGGCTGTTCTTATTTGTGCCCGCTCCAAAAGGGCTTGCGATGGTCAAAGCTAGAGCCATATTATAAAATCAGGATAACGGCAAGGTTATGTAATTGTGAGCTTGACGAAGTGTTTTTACCGCCTGTGTTAACAATTCCCAATAATTGCATTCTTATTCGTAATTTTGCAGTTCACAAAAAAAGGAACAGTGTCGTTAGATAAATTAAAACTAAGCAAGCAATTGATTTCGGCTATGACAGATGCCGGGTATATCTCTTCTAAAGAGATCCAGGCTAAAACCATGTCGAGGATAATAGGCGGACAGGATATCATTGCTGTAGGTCCGGAAGGAAGCGGTAAAACCACCACCTACGTGCTTGGGGTTTTAATGAAGCTAAAATACAGTACCGATGAGGCACCAAAAGTACTCATCCTCGTTCCCGATCAGGAACGGGTTCTGGAAGTGATCGACCAGTTTAAAATGCTCAGCGGTAACCGAAACCTGCGTATTATGGGCCTCTATGGCACCGGAGGGATGGAAGAAACGGTACTTGACCTGCTTGAGGGCGTTGATATCGTTGTTGCTACCCCACCAAGGGCAAGAGCAGTTTATCTGAAGCTTGGGCTGAACCTGAACAGGTTGCAGATACTTATTGTAGACGATGCAGAGGTGATTGTGAAACAAGGCATGCAGTTGCCGGTTTGCGAACTGGCAAGGAGTGCCGGGAAGGTACAGCATCTCATTTTTACCACGGTGGTGCATGATAAGCTAAACCAGATGATCGATCAGTTTATGAACTTCCCGGTAACACTGGAGGTAGAAGAGCTGGGGGAAAGTAAAGCTGTGACGCATGAACTGCTGTTGTACCAGGTGCCTAATTTCAAAACCAAGATCAATTTATTGAACTCCCTGCTGCGCGATGACGAAGTATTTGATAAGGCAGTGGTTTTTGTAAACAGTCGTCTGAACGCACAAAAACTGGGTAAGAGCCTGGTAGCCTATAAACCGGGAGCGGTATCGGTACTGAATCCACTGTTCTTCGATGAAGACGGTTTTGATCATATTGATGACTTTAAAGATACACCGGAAGCAAGGATCTTAATTGTAGCCAACGAAGGGCTTGCAGCATCTGCAGCTCCTTTAGATTTGTCCGGCATTCCATTTATTTTTCATTTTGAAATTCCTGAATCAAAAGAACTTTTCCTGAGTCGTGTAGTGAAGACCGGTGAAGAAGAAGTGGTGGCAATTACTTTTGCTACGGATATGGAACTGGTAGACCTTCGTAAGCTTGAACAAGCTATAGGCTTTAAAATACCAGTTGTAGATTTACCAGAGGATGTGGTGATAGACAAAGTGGCGAAGCCCGCAAAAATCAAAACTGTAAAACAAGAGCAGGATGATGCTCCGGGAGGCGGTGGCGGTGCTTTTCATGAGAAAAAGGAAAGCAATACGAAAAATTATAATTATGGCATTGGGCAGAAAGCTAAGATGACCATGAAGAAGAAGCATGGCTAAAAACCGGAGCAGCGCTTATAACTTCTTTGCTTCGTTCCAGTAGATATCCATTTCAGCCAGGGTCATGTCCTGTAATGCTTTGCCATTTTCTTTGGCCTTGCCTTCCAGGTACTGAAAGCGTTTAATGAATTTCCTGTTGGTTTTCTCCAGCGCATTTTCAGGATTAATGTTGATGAAGCGAGCGTAATTGATCAGAGAGAACAGCAGGTCACCAAATTCTGCTTCGGCTTTTTCTATGTCAACTTCTTTGTCGTCAGCGGTATTGTATTCATCTTTAAATTCCTGAAGTTCTTCTTCCACCTTTTCCCAAACCTGTTCCTTGTTGTCCCAGTCGAAACCTACACCACGGGCTTTTTCCTGAATACGGCTGGCTTTTACCAGAGATGGCAGTCCGGCAGGTACACCGGCGAGCACCGATTTGTTACCTTCTTTTAATTTTAGCTTTTCCCAGTTGCGTTTAACATCCTGTTCATCCTGAACTTCCACATCGCCATAAATGTGCGGATGACGGCTGATCAGTTTGTCACATACCCCATTCAGTACATCAATGATCGTAAAGTCGTTGGTTTCTGAAGCTATACGGGCATAAAATACCAGGTGCATCATCACATCACCCAATTCCTTTTTTACCTCCTGCAAATCTCCTTCAAGAATAGCATCAGACAGTTCGTAAGTTTCCTCTATAGTCAGGTGTCTGAGGGTTTCCATGGTCTGTTTTTTGTCCCATGGACATTCTGTACGCAGGGTATCCAGTACTGTAAGTAATCGTTGAAAGGCTGCTGATGGGTCTGCTGCGGCAACGGGAGGAATATGATTGGGCATTGTCAGTGTTTTTATTTCTTTGTTCAGGTATCCTTATTCGACGATGTTAAAGGTAACAATCATCGTGGTTAAAAACAGCACCACCAGGCCAGACAAAAATAAAATATCTGCAATTTTTTCCAAATGGTTGTTGCCGGTATCATTTTCTCTTCTCATCGCCAGAAAGGAAAGTATACAACTCGTCATGAAAAGAACGATGGCTATTGCAGTAGTTTCATCAATAATACTTACATCCCCCATCTTTGCAACTTTGATAGAAGTGAGTACAATGAAACACAATCCCAGCAGATTAGCCGAGGTATTAAGAATGTGCGGGGATCTTTTGTCAGGCATGATATGGGTTCAGTTTTACTCCTGTTCTTCCAGTTTAATGTTTTTGGTAAGCCGGTAGACCTTTCGCTTTTTATGGGGTTTGTCCTCACCGCCCAGTAAAATACCCCAGGGTTTAAGTGAATCTACACGGTCAAAAATAATCTTAAGCATGGCCAGATAAGGAATGCAGAGAAACATGCCGGATATACCCCAGATCATTTCTCCTACAATAATCCCGATGAAAGCAAAGAGCGCATTTATTTTTACTTTAGACCCTACTACCAGCGGCATCAGCACATTCCCGTCTATCGCATGAACTGCTATAAAAGCTACCATAACCAGCAGCATTTTAGCTGCACCTGCCGTAGCAAAAGTGATGAGTACACTGATCAGCAATGCAGTAAAAATTCCAATGTAAGGTATGATGTTGAATATCCCGGCGATCAGGCCCAGCAGAACCGCGTATTTTACATTCAGGATCCAGAGTACCAGCATCATCAGTATGGTTACGATGGTCATCTGTATAAATAGTCCGGTAATATACTTTTTGATAATATACTGGATATGTATTACAATTTCACTTACCTTTTGGGTATGCTGCTCTGCAAACACTGAGGTTAGGAATTTGAAAAGGATCTTCCTGTAATTGAGAATAAAGAAGGTAAATAACAACAGGAATGACAGAAAGAGCAGGGTGGAAGAAAGCGTAAGCAAGGTAGCACCCAAAACAGTTGCGCTGGTTGCCAGGGCACTTGTGGCACTGTCTTTCAAATAATCTATCTGTTTCTTCGTATTGATGTGAAAGGTATTGGAGATCCAGTTCTGTACATCATGGAAAGATGTTTCCGCCTGTTTCCTCAGCAGAGGCCAGTCCTGCCACAGATCGGTAAGCTGATTGGCCAGAAAATAAAGGATACAGGAAATCAGCGCGATCATCAGGATAACGGATATGATCGATGCCAGGCTCCTTTTAAGACGGCATTTCTGTTCCAGATAATTGGCAAGAGGTAAAAGCAGGAGCGCAAGGAGAAAAGAAGTTAGCAAAGGTGCCAATAACGTCTGACCTAAAATGGCCAGATAACCAATGCTGATGATAGAAAACAGCACCATGGCCAGCCTGGTGTAAAAGGGGGGCGAGTTTGGGTTCATAGGTTATTGATGTGCAAGGATCATTCCAATGCACCTGCGTCATCTAATATAGTAATATCTTCTGTGTTTATCGTCTTTGTTGCTCTCAGCATCTCTCTTTTTCCAGGTGCTCCGGGAAGTTTCTCTATCTTAAATCCTATGCCTTTTAATGTGCGCTTGAGTTTTCCGGTAATGGCATAGGTGACAAATATCCCTCCCGGTTTAATGAACTGGCAGGCATGAGCGATCACCTCATCTGTCCACATCTCAGGTTGATGCTGTACTGAAAAGGCATCATAATAAAGGAGATCGAAGCACTGTTGTGTCTGGTATCTGTGCAGATAAGTATGTTCGATACGCAGTTTTTGGCCTGACAGGATATCTACGGTCTGTTGCATCGCTTTCCCATAATTCCTGATCATTCCATTCCAGATCTCCGCAGGTACATAACTGTGATATCCTGTAGATTCCAGCTCGTCACTGCGCAGAGGAAAGGCCTCAAGGGAAGTATACTTTAGTTTCACCTCATGCCATGAGCAATATGCAGCACTCAGCAGAAAATTTAAACCTGTACCGAAGCCCACTTCCAGAATGCTGATCTCCTGTCCTGGAAAAAGGCTGATGGCATGTTCCAGACCGGCTGCAATAAAAACATGTTTACTTTCCTGCAATGCCCCATGTTTGGAATGGTAATGTTCGCCTATACTTTCATTATACAGCGTATTGGAACCATCTGCTGTTAAGGTGATCTTATTCATTAAATGCAAACTTATAAAATGTAATGCAGGCTTGATGAATTACTTTAACTTTAGTGTATAAAATTGCTGTTTATGGATATAGAAACCTTTAGAGAGTATTGTTTGAGTCTGAATGGAGCTGCAGAAGGGATGAAATGGGAGCATCTCTGCTTTATGATAGAAGAGAAGATTTTTGTCCTCATCTCTCTGGAAGATCACCACCTGGCATTAAAATGTAATCCGGAGGATTTTGACGAACTGGCAGCAAGACAAGGGATACAACAGGCTGCTCATTTTGCACGCAGACAGTGGATTTCGGTAGATCATCTGGAAGTAATGAGCGATCAGGAACTGAAGAACAGGATCGCAGAATCCAGAAAGCTCGTATTATCCAAACTAACTAAAAAGTTGCAGCAAAAATATAATGAACAGCTTTAGTTTATCTATTTTGTGTTATGAAATCACTTAAAAGTATCAGTCTGGCAATAGTTTGCCTGCTCACCATTTTTGGTTTGCAAAGTCATGCTCAATCCCCGGAAAAAACGCCTTTGCGAATTGCTGTAGCAGGCACCAGTCACGGCCATGTGCCCTGGATACTGGGTAGAAAAAATAAATCTGATGTTGTACTTGTGGGTGTTTATGAACCAGATCAGAAACTGGCAGATCAGCGAATCAGGGAGTATAAACTTAAAAATGAACTGTTTTATACAGATCTGAAAAAAATGCTGGATGAAGTAAAGCCACAGGCTGTGGTAGCTTTTGGTTCTGTATATGATCATGCGATGGTAGTAGAAGCCTGTGCGCCAAGAGGAATTCATGTTATGGTAGAAAAGCCACTGGCCACTACGCTGGCCCAGGCCAAAAGAATGGAAGCTCTGGCAAAGCAATATAAGATCCACCTGCTGACAAATTTTGAAACCTCATGGTATGCCAGCAATGCCAAAGCCTTTCAGCTGGTCAATGACAGTAATTATGTAGGTACTGTACGAAAAGTTGTCATTCATGACGGACATCAGGGACCGAAGGAGATCGGTGTAGGTAAGGAGTTTTTTGATTTTTTAACTGACCCTGTACTCAATGGTGGCGGTGCATTGATGGATTTTGGCTGCTATGGGGCTAACTTGATGACCCATCTGATGAAGGGACAACAGCCTCTATCTGTAACTGCTGTCGCCAGGCACTATAAACCGGGTATTTATCCGAAAGTAGATGATGATGCTACGATCATTGTTGACTACCCCACTGCGCAATGTGTGATACAAGCCTCATGGAACTGGCCGTTCAACCGCAAGGATATGGAGATTTATGGTGACACAGGCTACGTTTTTGCTGTTGACAACAACAATATGCGCTTAAGGGTTAAGAACGATAAAAGGGAGCATAGCCTGGTGGTTACTTCAAAAGATATCCCTGTTTACGAAGATCCTTTTAGCTATCTGGCTGATGTGGTAAGCGGTAAGATCAAAGTAGACGAAAACGGTTTGTACTCCCTGGAAAATAATGTGATGGTAGTGCGCATTCTCGAAGCTGCACGGGAATCTGTGAAAACAGGCAGAACTGTAATGCTTGGTAAAAAATAGTTAAAAAATTAAGGGTGCTTACTCAGAGTAAACACCCTTGGTTTGTTTGAGCGTAGCGAATATGTTGACTGAATCCTGCATTCAGTATTTTTCTCTTTTTTGTAAAAATATGGTGCGCAACTCTTAAAAGTGGTGACATATTTATTTTTTTATAACTTAGACGTTATGGAAACTAAGTCGAGAAAGCGCGTCTCCGGAACTATAAGGGATAAAGAACGTACCATGCTGAAACTGATAGAGGCTGTGGGTGAGATCATCAAGACGGAAGGTTATACTGCTCTCGGAGTGAATAACATTGCGAAAAAAGCGGAAGTCAATAAGAAACTGATATACCGGTATTTTGACAACAATGTCAATAACCTCATCGAAATTTATGTAAAGCGTAAAGATTATTGGCTGGAACTGGCTAAGGACATGGATGGCGTTGCAGAAGCAGCGGGTATACAGGCCGGGGAGCCACTGGTTAAGGAGATCTTAAAAACACATCTGGATCATTTTTATGCAGAAGAAGAAATGCAGAAGATTGTCATCTGGGAAACCAGCGAAAGAAATAAACTAATGAAGGAGGTGGGCCTGAAGCGTGAGGCTTTTGGTGAAGAGATCTTTAAAATGCTGGAACCTAATTTTGAAAAATCAGATACAGATTTCCGGGCTGTTATGGCCTTGCAGATAGCCGGGATCATTTATATGGTACTGCAGGCCAAAGCCAACGGCAATCCTTTTTGCGGAATTGACATCAATAAGCCTGAAGGCATGCAGCGAATCCATAAAGCACTGGATCAGATCGTCAGTCTGACCTATGCGAACCGTTAGGGCTGAATTATAACTTTAAATAGCTGGAAAATAACAAGGCCAAAAAATGAGGTATGTTTTTCAGGCTGCATCTTTTTAAGCTCCTGAAGGAGGAGCAAAAAAGCGCTTATGCCCGAAAAACATACCTCATTTTTTGGCCTTCAGGATGCTTAACTAATTTTCAGTCTGCGTATAGTAGCATATTTACATATATAATACCTACTCTTAATAAACTTTTCCTCTGCTCCCAGCAAATTTAGTGTCTGAGAGAGGACATAGCGTCCTTTGCCCGATTCTTCATCGGGCCTAAGGAATGCAGTCCGAAAACAGATCACTCAATTTGCCTACCACATCCTGATCCTGTCTTCCGGTTTCTTATACAATTTATCACCCGGCTTCACATCAAATGCTTCATACCAGGCATCCATATTCACAGGAGCACCGATTGTCCGGTAAGGACCGGGTGAATGCGGATCGGTTTTGATGAACTGTGCTGCCGTCTCCGGAAGAATATTACCACGCCATACCTGCGCCCATGAAAGGAAAAAAACGCTGGTCAGGAGTAAATCCATCGATCTTTTCATTAGACTGACCCTGTTTCGTCAGTTTAAATGCAGTATAAGCAGCATTTAATCCACCAAGATCGCCAATGTTTTCGCCCATGGTCAATTTGCCAATGACATGAATGGTATCCAGTACGGTATAGGCATCAAATTGTTCACCTAATGCTTTCGCTTTGGCTTCAAACTTAGTTTTATCCTCCTCAGTCCACCAATTCTTCAGGTTACCGTCCTTGTCATATTTACTTCCGCTGTCGTCGAAGCCATGTGACATTTCATGGCCGATCACGGCCCCGATGCCACCATAGTTTACCGCATCATCCGCATTCGGATCAAAGAAAGGAAATTGCAGTATTCCGGCAGGAAATACGATCTCATTCATAGTGGCACTGTAATAGGCATTAACAGTCGGAGGTGTCATGCCGAATCTGCTGCGGTCTACAGGCTTGCCCAATTGTCCGATCATGTCATTGTAACTCCACTCTCCGGCATTTCTCAGATTTTGCAGGTAGGTGCCGCGACTGATGTTTAATCCATCATAATTTTTCCACTTATCAGGATAGCCAATTTTAGGGACAAAGGCATTCAGTTTTGACAGTGCTTTTTCCTTCGTCGCATCACTCATCCAGTCCAGATTGCTGATCCTGATCTCAAAGGCTTTTCTCAGGTTAGCAATCAGTTCTGCCATCCGGACCTTAGCCTCAGGCTTGAAATATTTGGCAACATACAGCTGACCAAGAAGTTCACCTATAGTGCCGTCCGTGAGTTGTGACATACGCTGCCATCTTGGTGTCTGCACTTTTTGCCCGCTCAGTGCCTGGTTGAAAACAAAAGTAGCCTGTACAAATGCTGAACTCAGATTGGGTGCCGCACCCTTAAGGATATTCCACTCCAGATAGGTCTTCCAGTCACTTGCCGGTACACTTTTCAGTAAAGCATCTAATGCGACGAAAAAAGCAGGTTGCGATACCAGTAGGGTATCCTGTCCGCCTACTTTCAGCTTAGTCAGCATCGCTGTCCAGTTAATTTCCGGCGTTGTTTTACTGAATTCAGTTGCAGAGAATTTATTATAGGTCTTATAAGGGTCACGCATCTCCACGCGTGACATCTGTGCTTCTGCTAGTTTCTTTTCAATGGAGAGCACTGCATCAGCTTTCTTTTTGGCTTCTGCTACCGTGGATCCGGTAAGTGTAAACAGACTGTTCATGTATTTCACATAAGCCCCGCGAATTTGTACGCTGCGGACATCGTCTTTTAAGTAGTAATCACGGTCAGGCAGGGTAGTGCCGCCCTGACCTAGCTGTAAAACATATTTGGTTACGTTTTTCCTGTCCTGTCCCACACCAAAACCAAACATTGGGGCTGCAAGCCCGGAGGTACGCAGGTAAGCAGCATGATCAAGTATTTCCTTAATATCTTTAAGTGGTTTGATCTTTTGCAAATCGGCCTTGATGGGTATATAGCTCAGTTTTTCAATTGAAGCACTATCCATCGCAGCAGTATAGAAGTCCCCGACACGTTTTTTTACTGATCCGGCAGGGGCCGTGCGGTCGGCTGCCGCATCCTCTACAAGACCCTTAACGGCATTGATGTTAAAATCACGCAGCGCGTTGAAACTTCCCCAGCGGGTTTCCTTAGCCGGAACAGGATTGTTTTTGATCCAGGCGCCGCTTGCATACTGATAAAAATCATCACCCGGTTTAACACTCAGGTCCATGTTCGCAGGGTCTATTAGTTTTGCAGGTGTTTGTGCCAGGGAAGTATGGCCGTATGCTACAAGGATAACAAGGGCCAGGAGGCCTTTTAATGTAGTTTTATTCATAAAAATGAGTTAGTTGAAATTGACCCAGTCCCTGACGTCCAGGATACTTATCTGAATGTACGGATTGAATCAGGTGATAAAAGTAATAAACCTTGCTGTAGAAAATCAGCTTATCATGAAAATATTACTTATTGAACCAATTGTAGATCTTGGTGAGACCAAGTTTTCTGAAAACAGTATTTGTAAAATAAAAAACTCTAATAACTTTCATAATTAAGTTAGTTTATATGTATTTAACATATTTTAACATACTTTATTGTGTGCCGCCTGAAATTCTGCTATAAAATTTCAACAGACAAGTATACCTGTCAGGTCTTTTTGAATTTGTCCCTTTGCCCCAGATACAAGCCAAATACAACCAGCAGTGTACCCGCAACGGTATAATCGTTAATGGGCTCATCGAGGAGCCACCAGGCATAGATAAAACCGAAGAGCGGACATAGAAATAACCACAAAGATGCTTTTACAGTATCTATTCTAAGCAGATAGAACCAGCAGATGAGACCAATTACGGACACTGCCAGACTAAGCCATAAAGCAGAATAAATGAAATTCTGATCAAGAACCACCAGAGAAAAATCACTGGATATAAAAGTAAAGGGGAGGAGGAACAGACCGCCCAATGTCACCTGCCAGCCATTGATCAGGATATTCGGCAAGGTCCATTTTACCCGGGCATAATATACACTGGCGAATGAGACCGAGACCATGCTCAGCATGAGGATCATCACTCCAAAAGGACTGGTGCTGCTGTTTTTCACTAAAGGGTAGGTGGCTATTGCAATGCCGGTCATTCCGATAATGATGCTGAGTATTTCTGTTCTGGCAGGTTTGCGCCCCATCATCCAGGAGGACAGCAGCACAATAATGAGCGGATTGGTAGAAGTGGCCAGACTGCCGATACCCGCTGCGGTATATTTCATGGCATATACAAAAAGCCCCAGATAAACAGTAGTGTTCAGAAAGCCAAACAAAGCCAGATATTTCCATTCCTGACCGCTAGGAAGACGGTAGGAAGGGTCCTTTCTTAAAGAATAACCATAGAGCAGCAAAACAAGGCCGGCCAGAAAAAAACGGGTATTTGCCAGGACCAGGGGCGGAGCTGAATGCAGACCGAATTTAGTAGCTACAGAAGCTGATGCCCATAACATGGCGAAAAGGAGGCCGGTAAAGATGAGTTTCACGGCTCAAAGGTAATACAAGAAAACCCTATATTTCGTCGGTCAATCTTAACAAAATTATCTATGTTTGGCGCAACTTGTTTATTCATCAATATTTTATGAAAAGATTGATCTTATCTGTTCAGCTGTTGCTGATCGCTTTATGTGGTGCAGCCCAGCAAAAGCAGCTGACCATGCAGGATGCCATGAGCAATGCCCGCACAACGCTTGCACCTCAGAATCTGACACAGCTTCAGTTTATTTACGGCACTGAAAATTATGTCTATGCAAAACGTTCCGGGAATGATCCTGTCTGGATAAAGGGAGGTTTTAATGAAAAAGAAGTCCCTTTTTTGACACTTGCGCAATTGAATTCGAAACTGAAAGCAGCGGGTCTCGATACTGCCAAAGCAATGCCTGCAATTCAGTTCAATCAGACCCCTGACTGGATAATAATGCTGAACGGCTCGAAAATAGCCCTGAATCCTTCGACGAATAAAGCAAGCGTACTTTTGGATGCTTCGCTTGCCGCCAAAACCAATGCAGAAGAAAGCAAAGCCGGTTATACTGCTTACCTTGATCATTTCAATTTATACGTAGCCAAAGGTTCGGAACAGAAGCAGGTGACCACAGATGGCAGTGCCGATATTGTTTATGCTTCTTCTGTCCACCGCGAAGAATTTGGCATCAGCAAGGGAATCTTCTGGAGCAATAACGGAAAGATCCTGGCTTTCTACAGGATGGATCAAAGTATGGTAACAGACTACCCGATCATCGACTGGAGCACAAGACCCGCGAAAAACACCAATATTAAATACCCGATGGCGGGCGATAAAAGCCATGAGGTGACGGTAGGAGTTTACCGTCCGGAAACCGGAGCCCTGGTTTACCTGAAAACGGGAGAACCCGCAGAGCAATACCTTACCAATATCGCCTGGAGCCCTGATGATAAATTTATATATATCGCAGTATTGAACCGTGGTCAGAACCATATGAAACTGAACCAGTACGATGCGGTGACCGGTACTTTTGTAAAAACGGTCTTTGAAGAGCAGGATGATAAATATGTCGAACCACTGGAGCCAGTGCTATTCCTTAAAAATGATCCCTCCAAATTCATATGGCAAAGCAACCGTGATGGCTGGAACCATTTGTATCTCTATGACCTGAATGGGAAAGTACTGAAGCAGCTGACCAAAGGTGCCTGGGAAGTTCTTGAGGTAAAGGGCTTTGATGAGAAAGGTGACCGCTTGTTCTATGTGTCCACAGCAGAATCTCCCATCACACGTAATTTATATGCCCTGGATTTGAAATCCGGTAAATCTTTACGCCTTACACAAAGAGAGGCGGTACACAATACACAGGTGAGCCGTTCAGGAGGATCCGTGATCGATAATTTTAGCAATCCTGAAACCCCAAGAGTGATAGCGCTCATAGAAACCGGTTCTTTAAAAACAAAGACTTTGCTGAGGGCTGAAAACCCGCTGTCAGGCTATGCCACAGCAAGCTCATCCATATTTACATTTAAAGGTAAATCGGGAGATGACCTGTATGGCAGTTTGTATAAACCAGTGAATTTTGATGCAGCGAAAAAATATCCGGTGATCGTTTACTGGTATGGCGGCTCACATGCACAACTGATCCTGAACAGCTGGAATGCCGGGGCGGGAGACTATTGGTTCAGGTATATGGCACAGCAGGGTTATGTGGTGCTAACCATCGACACAAGAGGCAGCGACAACAGAGGTAAAGCATTTGAGCAGGCCATGTTCCGCAGAGCCGGAGATGTTCAGATGGATGATATGCTAACCGCAGTAGATTACCTGAAGAGTCAATCCTATGTGGATGCTTCAAACATGGGTTTGTTTGGCTGGAGTTTTGGAGGATTCAATACGGTTGACTTTATGGTGAGTCATCCGGGGATATTCAAAGCGGCTGTAGCAGGAGGTCCGGTGATCAACTGGGCTTTTTTATGAGGTGATGTACACCGAACGATATATGGATACCCCACAGGAAAATCCGGAAGGATATGCTGCTACCTACCTGAGCAATAAGGTTGACCGGTTGAAAGGAAAACTATTGCTGATCCATGGATTACAGGATCCGGTGGTGGTGCAGCAGCACTCGGTGGATTTTGTAAAACACGCTGTAGACAAGGGAATACAGTTAGATTATATGATCTATCCGGGGCATGAACACAATGTCATCGGAAAAGACAGGGTGCATTTGTATCAGAAGGTAACCGATTATTTTATGCAGAACCTGAAGTAGATTTTTCAAAAAAGTCAGCACTGTCTTTTTTATTCTTATTTTTACGCCATATCTGATACTTTTTCAAAAATAATGAGCATTTCCACTAAATACGATCCGGCAGCAACCGAAGACAAATGGTACAGCTACTGGATGTCGAAGAACTTTTTTCACTCTGAACCCGATGAACGTGAGCCATATACCATTGTAATTCCTCCTCCAAATGTGACCGGAGTATTGCACATGGGGCATATGCTGAACAATACGATTCAGGATGTACTGATCCGGAGAGCGCGTATGCAGGGCAAAAACGCCTGCTGGGTTCCCGGTACTGATCACGCATCAATTGCTACAGAAGCCAAGGTGGTGGCTATGCTCAAAGAGAGAGGTATTGACAAAAAGGACCTGAGCAGGGATGAATTCCTGAAATATGCCTGGGAATGGAAAGAGAAATACGGAGGCATTATTCTGGAGCAGCTAAAAAAGCTGGGAGCTTCATGTGATTGGGAGCGTACCCGCTTCACGATGGAAGATGACCTTTCAGAAGCCGTTATAGATAGTTTTATCCATTTATATAAAAAAGGACGGATCTATCGTGGCGTGAGGATGGTCAACTGGGATCCTGCAGGTAAAACTGCAGTTTCAGACGAAGAAGTGATCCGTAAAGAAGTAAACCAGAAGCTTTATTATATAAAATACACCATAGCGGGCAGCGATGAATCGCTTACCATAGCGACTACAAGACCGGAAACCATTATGGCGGATGCCGCTATTTGTGTAAATCCTAATGATGAACGTTATATACATCTGAAAGGGAAGAAAGTATTTGTACCGCTGATCAACAGGGAGATTCCTGTGATTCAGGACGAGTATGTAACCATGGACTTCGGTACCGGCTGCCTGAAAGTAACACCCGCACATGACCTGAACGATTATGAACTGGGGATTAAACATAAGCTGCCGATCATTGATATCCTAAATGACGATGGTACTTTAAACGAACTGGCGGTTGTGCTGGTTGGTGAGGACCGTTTTGCCGCAAGAAAGAAAATTACGGTATTGCTGGAAGAGGCCGGTCATCTGGAAAAGGTAGAAGATTACAAATCACAGGTAGGTTTTTCTGAGCGTACAAACGCAGCCATTGAGCCTAAATTGTCTATGCAGTGGTTCTGCAAAATGGATGAAATGGCGAAACCGGCACTGGAAGATGTGCTGAATGGCGATATCAAGCTGATTCCTGAAAAGTTCGTGAATACCTACCGTCATTGGATGGAGAATGTACGCGACTGGAACATCAGCAGACAATTGTGGTGGGGTCAGCAGATTCCTGCCTGGTACGACGATAAGAGCAACTGGGTTGTAGCAAAAACCAAAGAAGAAGCATTGGATGAATTTCTGAAGCTGAAAGACATAGACGGTGCATTTACTCCCGAAGAAGCCAATGGTTTTAAACATCAGTTGAGGCCATTTGTCAATCAGGATCCTGACGTAATGGATACCTGGTTCTCCTCCTGGTTATGGCCGATATCTGTATTTGACGGATTCAGGAATCCTGATAATAAAGACATCAATTATTATTATCCGACTAATGACCTGGTCACGGCTCCTGAAATTCTGTTTTTCTGGGTGGCCCGTATGATCATGGCAGGGCATGAATTCAGAGGGCAAAAGCCTTTTACCAATGTTTATTTGACCGGTATTGTAAGGGATAAGCTGGGCCGTAAGATGTCTAAATCTTTAGGCAATTCACCTGATCCTATCGGTCTGATCGAAAAATATGGCGCAGATGGGGTAAGGGTAGGGATGCTGTTGTGTTCTCCTGCCGGAAATGACCTCATGTTTGACGAAAGCTATTGTGAACAGGGCAGAAACTTTGCCAACAAGATCTGGAATGCATTCCGGCTGGTAAAGGGCTGGGAAGTGAACGATCAGCTGGAAAATCCTAATCAGCAGGCGATACTTTGGTTTGAGAACCGTTTCAATGAAGCTTTGGCAGAAATTGAGGATAACTTCAGACAATACCGTTTGTCTGAAGCCCTGATGGCCTGTTACAAACTGGTATGGGATGATTTCTGTGCCTGGTATCTTGAAATGGTAAAGCCGGCTTATCAGCACCCGATCGATTCGGAAACTTTAAAAATAACCATTGGTTTCTTTGAGAAAATATTAACACTGCTGCATCCGTTCATGCCTTTCCTTACGGAAGAGCTTTGGCACGATGAGCTGTTTGGAGAAAAAGCAGAATTAGACTGCTGCATTGTTGCTAAATATCCAGTTGTAGGCGAGGCTGATCTGGCATTACTGAAAGAAGTTGAAGTGATCAAAGGATTGGTGGCAGAGATCAGAAATGTACGCAATACGAAGCAGATCTCTCCTAAAGAGGCATTGCCTTTGGCTATAAAAGTTAACTCAGCACTGGATTATGAAAAATGGCTGAACATTGTCTTCAAACTGGCCAATATCAGTCAGGTGGAACTGGTGAATGATAAGATTCCCGGTGCGGTAAGCTTTATGGTAGGCAATGACGAGTTCTTTATTCATCTGAACGAAGCCATTGATCCTGATGCAGAACGTGAACGTTTGAATGCTGATCTGGTTTATTTACAGGGTTTTCTGAAGTCTGTTGATGCCAAGTTAAGTAATGAAAAGTTTGTGCAGAATGCCAAACCTGAGATCATTCAGAATGAACGGAATAAAAAGGCAGATGCTGAGGCTAAGATCAGGATTATTGAAGAGAGTTTGGGAGCTTTGGGGTAATAGTGCAATTGACTGTTCTCTTCGAAGACTGGACCTTGCGCGCTGAAGAAGCGCACAAATCCTATGTCTTCTCTGAGAAAGTAAATTGCTCATGCGCAAAGCCGGGAGCATAGGGATGTTATGCAGGTTTTACATTGATGTTGTTTTTTGTTTAGGATAGGTAGACCCTTTGAGATTTTGCGACCAGAAAAATATGCCTTCTGTGAGGAGGGATAGGTTTGTGCGCTTCTTCAGCGCGCAAGGTCCAGTCTGCAAATAGAATGGCTTATTTTTAAAAGAAGCAAAACCATATTAAAGCAAAAACACAGACTAAAGCAAAGCGTATTCCGGCAGTTCCGGAATGAAACGGAAGCGCTCCTCCAGGTGATCTATTTGCGCATAACAATGCGTCAGGCCATTTGTTACGACCAGCCAGCCGGTCTTATGGACAGAATTGTAGCGAGCGGCCTGATCAAAGGTTGCCTGCGTTATTTTGACAGAAGGTGCCTTGCATTCTATGATCATGACTCTTTCTCCGGAAGTATTAAATACCACAATGTCTGTTCTCTTCTGAAGCTTATTCAGGTTCAGTCCGGCCTCAATCTGGATCAGGGATTTTGGAAATCTCTTTTCCAGGATCAGGTACTGAATGAAATCGCTGATTCCATATTGGGAAGAGACATTCTGATCGTGAGCCGTATCTCAAAAGCTGGGGCCGAGGTACGTTCCGCTTCCGGCTATGCAGGTGATCAGATCGGAAGCAATGTGATCCGGTTTGAAAAAGGGCCTAACAATAAGATCTTTATGCGCAAGATCTCTTACAGAACCTATGGACCTGACAGTACTACTGCCATGTACCAGAATCTTCAGCGTTCAAACATACAGGCCATTGCGGCCTCTTTTGCCGTAGCCGCTTACACTCCTGATAAAAAAGGAAGCGTGATCGATATGACAGATTACATCAACAGCGATAATGATATTTTTATTTCAGTTCTCCGTTGATCAAAAGTAATTTCAGATTAGGTGCCCCGCAATCAGACAGAAGTTATATTCTTGGTGTCAAAAGTTTCCCTTCCAATGTAGAGATCAATGTGGTCAGGACGTATTCCCTGGCTGCTGCTCCGGCTTCACCGTTTGGTCCTCCTTCAGCAGG
>Ga0215277_1104_pt1 | contig 26086 bp, 21 predicted proteins | sample ZER3_50Endo4_M4_FD_182619 | JGI IMG/M metagenome (GOLD analysis project Ga0215277, IMG submission 182619) | Enriched cells of freshwater protists from Biology Centre CAS, Ceske Budejovice, Czech Republic - ZER3_50Endo4_M4 | ecosystem: Environmental > Aquatic > Freshwater > Unclassified ... | reverse complement strand
ATGCCAGTCCGCTGATGCACCGATTTCCGCAGCGGCTTCCAGGATCAGCTGTTTGCTTTCTTCCGGAGCTTTCTTCCTTTTATATGGATTTTCCATACCTCAAAGATACCGAACAGTTGGTTTGTTTGCAAATCTTTTATACATTTGCCCCATGTCCCGATATACCATTATCCTGTCCACCGTTATCAGAAATCCGATTGACTTAGAACACATCAGCCAAACCATTTCAGTACTTGGTGATGCATTGGAGTGGTCCATAGATCTTTATGACTGTGACCAGATTCTTAGGGTAGTATGGCATAAAAATGCAAGTGCAGAACTTGTAAAAAAGCTGAAAATACTGGGCGTAAAATCCGCTGTACTGGAAGTTTTTGATGAAAACGGAACCCCCTTAGGATCAGGGGTACAATCTTAAGCGGTACTTTTACTTTATTTCCGGAATATTGTTCGTCAGCAACCAGTCTCTGAACAATTCTATATCTTCAGGGGAATGGTGAGCTATAGATCCGTCTTCCAGTAACATGGAGAAAAAACCGATGGTTTCTTTAAATCTTTTAATCTGGTTTAGTGAAATGTTAAGGTTTGGAAAGTACTTGTTTGAGAGGGTATCGGTCATTACGCTTTATATAAGGTTGATTAAAGGCAAATCTATATAATAAATTCGAAAGTATCTGACTGGTGACATTAAAATTTATTCTCATAGGGAATCAAATCATCATATAAGCCCATGTTTTATTTTTTTATGCGATAACTCTGATTTTTGATCCAGTGGATACAATCATCAATCCATTGCACTTTTGCTTCCTTATTGTTAATCCCGTAACCATGTTTGCCATGCTCATACAGCATCAGCTCTGCCGGAACTTTATGCTGTTGCAAAGCCGCATACAGAAGCAGGCTGTTTTCTACTTTCACGAGTCCGTCATCCATACCATGAGTAAGGTATGCCGGTGATGTAAGTGTGGTTACCTGTAATTCATTTGAGAAAGATTTTACAAGGGTACTGTCAGGATTTTTACCCAGCAGGTTTGCTTTTGATCCCTGATGAGTCAGCCCTTCCTGCATACTGATCACCGGATAAACCAGAACCATAAAGTCAGGCCTCAGACTGATTTTTTTTGGGTTAGCCAATTCAGACGATGTAAAATGTGTACCTGCTGTAGCGGCCAGATGGCCTCCGGCAGAAAAACCCATAATGCCTATCTGATCGGGATTGACCCTGTACTCTTTTGCATGTTCACGTACATACTGGATGGCACGCTGTGCATCAGTGAGCGGAACGACTTCTTTTCGATCCATTGTGTTGTCATTTGGAATTCTATAATCCAGCAGAAACGCTGTTATTCCCGCCTCATTAAGTTTTTTGCAGGGATCCGCACCTTCATAACTGCTCATTCTTACGCCATAACCGCCGCCAGGGCATACTATTACTGCAGCACCATTGCCCCGGCCTTTTGCAGGTTTAAATATGGTTAGTGTTGGTACCTCTCCTCCTCCTTTGGCAAAGGGAATAGCGCCATTTTCATAAAGAGATATCACTTGCTGTGCCCTCACAGAGCAGACCGCAAATACCACTAAAGTAAAAATCAATAATTTTTTCATCAGTTTGTTTTTATTCATTTTTTTCTTTTCGTATTCTGTGTCACAATTACCCGGTTTCATTTATTTAACGATACGCAATATACAAGCAACGAGGGTAATTTTTCAATGGGACAAACCTTCAAGTTACAATTTCTTTGATCCGCTCTTGCCACTTTCAGATCTGTTTGTCATGTTTATTAAGTTAACAGCAGGATAAGTTCAGCGCGGCAATTATTGAAAGCAGGATTCAGAGAGCTGATTACTACAGGTAAAAACCACACAGCGCAAAATCAGGGGTAATTTGATGATATTTAAGGATAATTTTACGACAATATAGATGACATAATGAAGATACCTTTAAATAAAATATTTTAGAATGAAATTTGGAAAAAAGCATCTGTTGGGATTGCTGGTTCTTCCGGGCGTGTTCCTGGCCAATAAAAGTGATCAGATCAGTTCAATGGGAATCCCTTTTGTAAATAATTATTCAGACACTACGGGTAAGTATAAGGACTGGAAGGTAACCGGTGGAAGCCGTGAGAATATTAAGTATGCCAATCTTAAGCAAATTGACACCTCAAACGTCGGCAAACTTGAAGTTGCCTGGGTTTACCATTCAGAGAAAAATGACAATTCCAGATTCGGATCTATTCAGTGTAACCCAATCATCGTCAATAACGTATTGTACGGAGTATCACCGAAGTTAAAACTTTTTGCTATTGACGCTGCAACGGGCAAAGAAAAATGGAATTTCGATCCTGCAGACTCTGCGGATAATAAGAGCTGGAAGCGCAATAGTGTAAATATGAATCGTGGGGTGGCTTACTGGGAAGAAGGGGTTGACAAGCGAATCATATATACTGTTGGTCCCGTTGCATTTGCAGTAAATGCAAATACAGGAAAGCTCGTGTCTTCATTCGGAAAAGATGGAGGAATAGATTTGCGTAAAGGACTGGGAAGGGATGAAAATAAAATTTTTATTGCACCTACATCCCCTGTAATGATCTATAAGAATTTGTTCTTTCTAAGCGGTTACGTTGGAGAAGAAACACCCGGGTATATACGTGCGTTCGATATTAAAACCGGACAGCAAAAATGGGTCTTTCATACCATTCCTCATCCCGGAGAACCTGGTTATGAGACATGGGAAGATAAAACGGCGTATAAACGAATGGGATCTACGAATAGCTGGTCCGGATTTAGTATGGATGAGAAAAGAGGGATTCTGTTTGCCGGAACAGGTAACCCGACAAATGATTTTTATGGAGGTGATCGTTTAGGTAAAGGACTGTATGCAAACTGCGTACTCGCCATTGATGCGGCGACTGGAAAATTAAAATGGCATTTCCAAACTGTTCACCATGATGTATGGGATATGGATATATCCAGTCCTCCGATTCTGACAACAGTAACCCGCAACGGGAAAAAAATAGACGCTGTAGTACAAACCACCAAGACTGGTTTGATTTTCGTTTTTGATAGGGTAACAGGCAAGCCCCTTTTTCCGATAACAGAACGGAAAGTACTTACAGATACCCCGATACCCGGAGAAAAGCTTTGGCCAACACAACCCTTTCCGGTTTTGCCAAAACCTTTTGCAAGGCAAATTTTGACGGAAAATGATCTCAATACGCTGGTAAGCGATTCTTCCTATCAGGATATAAAACGGCGGTTTAAAACCTATCGTTCACAAGGGATCTATACTCCGCCTACGAGGGAGGGGACCATTATTTTTCCAGGCTACGACGGTGGTGGGGAATGGGGGGGACCAGCATTTGACCCTGAATCTAATATTTTGTATGTGAACGCAAATGAAATGGCCTGGGTATTGAATCTGATTGAGAATGAAGCACCCAAAAATGCCGCACGTACCAATTTGGAGGCAGGAGCTGCGCTGTATAATAAAAATTGCATGGTATGCCATGGACCGGAGCGCTTAGGCGCGGGAGATTATCCGTCCATAGTTGGTGCAGGAAAGAAGTATAATCTCAACCAGTTTACGGAACTTCTATCCACCGGCAGAAGAATGATGCCCGGTTTTAATCACCTCACAAAAGAGGAGAAGACTGCAATCGGATCCTTTATACTGGATTTGAAATCAGAACAGGAGAAGCCATATAACGGACCTTCAGAGACCATCACAGAAAAGAAACCCAAACCTTCATTCGGTTCTACCGGTTACAATAAATTTCTGACCAGAGAGGGTTATCCTGCCATCAGCCCGCCATGGGGGACCTTAAATGCCATTGACCTGAATACGGGAAAATATATCTGGAAAATTCCATTAGGTGAATTTGAAGAGTTAAAGAAAAAAGGGATTCCAGCCACAGGAAGGGAGAATTACGGTGGTCCGGTTGTCACCTCCGGAGGATTAATTTTCATTGGGGCTACGGCCGACGGAAAATTCAGGGCCATCAATAAGAAAAATGGCAAAATACTATTTGAAACTGATTTGCCTGCTCCTGGAGTGGCAACGCCGGCAGTATATCAGGTTGATGGTAAGCAGTACGTGGTGATCGCGTGCGGGGGCTCAAAGTGGGGAGGTAAATCAAGCGATGCCTATGTGGCTTTTGCTTTGCCGGGAAAGTAGCTATTGTAACCTATTTTATGTAGAATCCAAAATCTGATCATTTAGAATTCCAATATAAACTCGTTAGATTAAAAAAGAGATTATGAAAATAACATCCAAATACCTGCTGCTGTTATTGGCAGCTGTAGCCTTTATGGCATTTACGAATAAAAATAAACCTGCAAATGTTAAATGGAAAATGGGCATAGCCCTCTATTCTTTCCATCACCATGGACTGGAAAAGGCCCTGACAATGGCTGCACAAAGTGGTGTAAAATATGTGGAGGGTTTTTCATTTTATAACCTTGGACCAGATTTTAAAAATAAGGCTATGGGAGATCTGAATGCAGAAGAAATGGCACATATGCAAAAAATGCTAAAGGATAAAGGGCTTACCATGTCTTCCATGTATGTTGGTGACGCGAATAATGAGGCGGAGTGGAAGAGGTATTTCGAAATTGGACGCAAACTGGAATTAAAATATCTGGTTTGTGAACCAAGAAAGGATCTTCTTGATATGGTGGATAGTTTGGCCGGAGTATATAAAATTAAAGTTGCCATTCACCAGCATATTAAGGGAAACAGTGCTTACTGGCATCCGGATTCAGTTCTTGCAGCAACCAAAGGACATAAGAATATCGGTGCCTGTGCCGATCTTGGACATTGGGTGAGAAGCGGTTTAGACCCTGTTAAATGTTTGGAAACCCTTGCAGGACATATCATCGGAATCCATCTTAAGGATGTGGATAAAGCAGGTAACGATGTTGACCTCGGGACGGGAGCTATTAATTTTTCAGGAGTGATCAAGACACTCAGGAAACAGAAGTTCAATGGCTTCGTAAATGTGGAGTGTGAGCAAAATATGGATGATAACCTTCAGGATGTTAAGGAAGCACTGGATTTTTTCGATTCAAATGCTGACAAGATTAAATAGTGTTAGACATGTTAATCCTTTGCCTATGAATTACTAACAAAGAATTATATTTATTCAGGTTATTACTTTATCTGGCAGACGAGTGCAATGGTTTAGTTTTTAAGGTTCGTTTGCGGATTGTAACTTTGACTGGAATATTTAGTGTTTTTATGTAACGAACAGCATATTGCAGGTAATTTAGATCCGCATGAAAAAAAGCGGTACAATTGAAAAGTGATTAGGGAAATATAATTAAATGTAAATGAGATTATTGAGAACGGAATTAACGCCTTTAATAGATGATCTGATGAAGATTGATTTAAGGGATCAGACTTTCTTATCTTCACCTTTTCACCCTCAGCCAGCCTTTCATTCACACCCGGAACTGGAACTTGTATTTGTTATAGAGGGATTTGGAAAGCGTCTGATTGGAAATACAGTAGAACCCTTTGAAGCTGGAGATATGGTATTCATTGGTTCTAACGTCCCGCATTTATGGCTTAGTGACGCTGTTTTTTACGAAGACAATTCGAACCTTCATTCGAAAGTGATCGTTACTTATTTTAATCCAAAGGCTTTTGTCCAGATATTTGATTCCTTCAAGGAATTTCATTCCATACGGGACATGATCCGCCTATCTTCAAAAGGCATCAGGATTTATGGAGAAACCAGGAATATTATAGCCCGTAATTTGGTTGAGTTATCTGATAAGGAGGGTTTTAAGAAAGTTGAAGGGCTGCTGCAAATTATGAATCTTATCGCTGTATCAGAAGAAAAAAGTTTGATTGTCAATGATGATTCTGGTCATTTTGATGGTCTTTATCCTGATCGTTTGGTGAATGTCATTAAATTCATCAAGAATAATCTTCATGAGCAGATCACCCTTAGTCAGGTGGCTGATATTGCATGTATGACCAGGCAAAGTTTTTGCCGTTTCTTCAGGAAAAGAGTTAAAAAGAGTTTTTCACAGTTTTTAAATGAGCTTCGGATCGCCCATGCAAGAGAATTACTGATCCAGACAGATAAATCAGTTAATGATATTGCCTATCTGTGCGGCTTCAAGTCTAGTTCCCATTTCTGCTATGTTTTTAAAGTACATTCCGGAGAAAGCCCCGTTCAGTATAAGCAATCCATGAAGAGGAAGGAATGATCATCTGGCTGGAAATAAACGCTGTAATGGTGGAGCAAAAAAAGCGGCGAGCGATCATACCGATCTTTCGCCGCCTATCTAAATTAACGCTCTCAGATATAATACGATCTAAGTATCCGTTTATTATCCGGGTTCAAAAAAAACGTACAACTGTGACGTTTTATTGACAGGATAATTTCACAACGCCCGGACTTGCATCAAAGATCAGGTTCAACATGAATCATGATATCCGAAAATCTGGGAAAATTGTTTGTGATATGATCTTTTACCCTGTGTGCAATATCATGACCCTGGTCAACAGAGATGTCTTTATTTACCCAGATGTGGAGATCGGCATGGTTCATTACACCCATTTTACGGATGTGACACTTTTCTACGTATTCAACACCTTCAACTTCAGCCGCCAGTATCCTGACCGACTTATTCAGTTCCGGATCCAGTTCTTCATCAAGGAGTTCACCAATGGCCGGCCGGAATATACGATAAGCGTTGATCAGTATAATTGCTGAAGCCAGCAGCGCAGCCCAGTCATCAGCAGCTTCATATCCTTTTCCACCGAGCAAACCAATTCCAATCCCGATAAAAGCTGCTGCTGAAGTAATGGCGTCACTCCGATGATGGAAAGCATCTGCTTTTACTGCACCACTTCCCAGCTCTTCACCCGTTTTCAGGACATACCTGAACAATATTTCCTTCGTTGCAATGACTATTGCCAAAATGATCAGGGTATATGCTTTGGGTGCGTCATGTGGTGTCGCAATATTATGTATACTTTCCCTCGCGATTACATAAGCTGCAATTGCCAATGCGAGGGCAATTCCTGCGGCAGTGAGCGCTTCGGCCTTTCCGTGGCCATAAGGATGTTCTTTGTCGGCGGGCTTTGCTGACCATTTCAACCCTATCCACAACATTGCCGAGGTAAAAATGTCTGCAGTAGATTCGATGGCATCAGCGATCAGGGCATATGAGTTGCCGAATATGCCACCCAGTGCTTTGATGACGGCAAGTATTGCACTTACAATAATGCCAATTAATGTGGTTTTTAGTCCATTGTTTGAAGACATCGCCTCAGCAGGACTTTCGTTTTCCTGAAAATTCATTAAAAATATAATATTGGATGTACAGCTGCGCTGAAAATAGATACTTTATTAAATTGTGGCTAAGTACAAGGTGGCCTGAAAGTCCCTGAACGCGCAGGATCACCATAAAGATTATTTATTCGGATAGCATGAACAGACAGATTAAAATTACTAACCGTAGTCAGCTCAATAGTGCTGTTGCAGCAGAGGAATACATGAAAACTCTGTGTATCAATTTTCTTGAAAGGCAGCTTCATATCTTCAGCTGAATCATTATCATTTAAATCATGACCGAAGTAATGCATGGAAATAAAAGTAAACAGCGTTAAACCGGAGTCTGACTGCCGGTGAATTTTGAAGTGTTTCAAAAATAAAGGCAGCTTGTCAATCTGGTCCAGTGTCAAAGCATCCGTACCGATCAAGAAAAGCAATATGTAGATAAAAAACCTTTTCACGGGTGCAAAAATAAGATTAATACATCCGTAATTAAATAGTAGTGTAGTTATTTATTGAAACTAACGAAAAATTCAGAACCCGCATTCAAGATAAGAACAGGTGTAATTTTTACAACAGGATAAAGCTTCTCACAGATAAAGTTGCTATCTTTCGGATAAGTGGTGTTTTAGTATTCTGCCCTATGACCTTTAAACTCCGGCCTAAGTATTATATTTTCTTTTACGCGGTTTTATGCTTGTTCATTTCATCGTGTCATAAAAGTGTGGAGCAATTGTCTGATGATTCAGCAAAGGCAGATAGTATTTTGGAACGTACCGATGGCCTGCTGAACAGCGGACAGATCAATAAAGCCATTCGGTATCTTGACTCTGCCTACCGTGCATTTCCTGAAGCCGGACCAATAGATAAATGGAAAAAGTACAGCTGTCTGAATAACTTATACCTCAATTACCAGCTTTCACCTGCAAGAGCAGAAAGGTATACAGACAGTATGTACTTAGTCCTGAAAGGAAGGGAATACGTAAATGCAACCGAATATGCTAAGACACTTTTTGCAAGTGGTAATGTATTCAGGAATCAAAAAAGGTATGATGAAGCTTTCAAACGTTACTATGAGGGACGTAAATTTGCTAAAAAATACCTGGACAGCTGCCAGTTTTCAGAATTCACTAACCGGCTGGGACTGATTCGTTACGCACAGCAGAAGTACCTGAAAGCAATACCCTATTTTAAACAGGCACTGAAGGAAAACAGGCACTGCAATGCAGACTCTAAATTCCCAGACCGGTTTATATTGCCCCAGTCCATATACAATAACATTGCTTTCAGCTATGAGCAGGCTAATCTACCGGACAGCGCTTTGTATTATTACCAGGAGGGCCTGGCTTTTATAGAGCGGATGGCTCCGGAATTCGAAGAAAGAAAGGCATATATTGAAACCGCTAAAGGAGTATTCTATGGAAATCTGGGTGGACAATATGCCGAGCTCAATAATTTTGAGCAGGCAGAAAAATACCTGAAGGAGAGTATCAGGCTCAACGACCGGCCCGGTTATGCCAGGGAAGATGCAAGTTCAGCTAAAAACAAACTTGCTAACATGTATCTCCAGAGCGGTCATATGCATGAGGCCGACAATCTGATCAGACAAATGGAGCTTGATCTGAAAAAGAGAGAAGGTAAAAACGAGGAAAAAGAACTGACGCAGAAACTTTTCCTGCTCCTCAAAAGCCGTTACCATGAAAAGACCGGTAACTGGCCTGAGGCATTTCGCTACCTGCAGCAGTACAATTCCATGAAAGATTCACTGAATGAAGTCGCAGTTGAATTGCGGGGGACAGATATTGACGTCGTTTTTAAACAGTCTGAGCAGCAGTATAAACTGGAAATGGTGAGTAAGGACAATAAGCTGAAGACATTTTATCTGACAGGCGCGATAGTAGTGGCATTAATGATTGTGAGTATTCTGGCAATTGTCTTGTATAATCTGAAACGATCGCGCAGAAATGTAAAAGCACTTAAGGATATAAATGATCAGCTTCAGCAAACGCTGATGGTACTGGAACAAAGTGAAGAAGACAATGCCAGGATGATGCGGGTAGTTGCACATGACCTGCGAAATCCGATAGGCTCGATCACTATGATTGCTTCGCTGATGCTGCACCGGTCCAATCTTGCCAGGGAAGACATGGATTTGCTGGAAATGATGAAACGTTCTTCCAAGGATTGTCTGGATATGGTTGATGACCTGCTGCAACCCAAAGGTAACGATGCCATATTTGAACGAAAGCCAGAAGACTTATTCCGGATTTTACGCTATTGCATTGATCAGCTTACCTTAAAAGCAGGTGAAAAGAGACAGGAAATTATACTGGATGCCAGTCCTCTTATTGCCTCCGTTAATGCGGAAAAAATGTGGCGGGTAGTGAGTAATCTGATCAATAATGCCATTAAATTTAGCCCCGAAGCTACATTTATCGAGGTTTCACTGCGGGAAAAGACTGGTGGAGCAGTAATTGCAGTACAGGATCATGGTATAGGTATTCCTGCTGAACTGAGGGATAAAATCTTTGATATGCCTGCCGAAGCCAGAAGGAAGGGCACTTCAGGAGAAAGCACTTTTGGGCTGGGGCTGGCCATTGCCAAACAAATCGTTAATGCACATCGTGGAACCATCTGGTTTGAGGAAACACCCGGCGGCGGAACAACATTTTATGTGGAATTGCCGCTCAGTGAAGACAACTAAATAGAAGGAGTTTGTTCTAAGGCTAATAATTGAGTACATTTGCAGCGCTTTTGGTTCCTTTCTCCTGTTGAGAGAGGATTAAAAGGGAATACGGTGTGATTCCGTAACTGTCCCGCAGCTGTAAGCTCCAAAACGGTGTTCAAATCGAAGCCACTTTTCCGTTAATCTTAAAAAGATCAGGAATGGGAAGGCAGAATAACCGGGAGTAAGTCAGAAGACCTGCCATTTGCATGATGATTTCATAGCTTTCGGGGATTGAAGCTAGGAGTGAGTGCTTTTTTATTGTATTTCATTTCCTTGATCTAACTGTTTGCTGTGGGTAATACTCACAACAAAAAAATGAGAAGAAACAAGAATGCCTTTGCAGGTGTGAAACATGTTTTTTTTATACACTTTGCCATTATCTGGTTTGGGGTATCTATGCCCTTATTTTCACAGGCACAAAGGGATTCAACGAAGGCTATACAACCGGATTCCCTGGCTGAAGTAAACCAGCTAAAGGAAGTACAGATCAGGAAAATAAAGACCAGCAAAAGACAGACTTCTTCAACCCCGCTTCAAATCCTGTCTGGTAATGACCTGCAAAAGCTCAATAGCCTTTCTGTGGCAGATGCAGTGAGGTTTTTCTCCGGTGTGCAGCTAAAGGATTACGGTGGTATAGGCGGGTTAAAGACGATCAATGTACGCAGCCTGGGCACCAATCATACCGCTGTATTTTATGATGGGGTACAGGTAGGCAATGCGCAGAACGGACAGGTCGATCTGGGTAAGTTTTCGCTGGATAACATAGAAGAGATTGAATTGTATAACGGGCAGAAAAGCTCCATTTTCCAATCTGCCAAGGGTTTTGCATCGGGCAGTTCCTTATACCTGAAATCAAGGCAGCCTGATTTTTCTGATGGCAGTACCCATAAGATCAAAGCCTCATTAAAAGGCGGTTCGTTTGGATTGATCGATCCTTCCCTGTTGTGGCAAAGTAAGATCAGCAATAGTGTTTACAGTTCATTGAGCGCAGAGTATAAAAATGCCAATGGCAGGTACAAGTTCAGGGCGACCAACGGAGTATACGATACTACGGCGGTGAGAAGAGACGGTGACGTGGAAACCATGAGACTGGAGCTGGGCCTGAACGGAGTATTGCCCGACAGCAGTAAGTGGAAGGTCAAACTTTACGGATACAAAGATAACCAGGGCCTGCCCGGTGCAATTGTGAATAATGTGTTCGGGTTTTCACAAAGGATGTGGAACCGGAACCTGTTTGCACAATCCTCTTACGAGAAAACCAGCGGGAAATATAGTTTGCTGGCAATGGCAAAATATGCGAATGATTACCAGCGTTACCTGAATCCGGATATCGTTACCGTAGATGGTTTGCAGGAAAACAATTACCATATGCAGGATGTGTATGTTTCCGTTGCCAATAAACTGGCGATCACTAAATACTGGGATGTGGTACTGTCCGCGGATTATCAGTGGAACGATCTGAAGGCGGACCTTTACCGCTTTTCTTATCCCGTAAGGAATACTATTTTAACGGCACTGGCTACGCAGCTGCATTTTGAGAAGCTGGACATCCAGGCCAATTTACTAAGTACACTTAAATACGACAAGACCCAAAGCGGACCTTCTGATCCGGATAGAAATGAACTGACACCAACCGTGATGGTATCCTGGCAGCCTTTTAACCAAAAGGAATTCAGGCTGCGCTCATTTTACAAGAGCATTTTCCGGATGCCCACTTTCAACGATCTTTATTATACTTCCTACGGATTCACCATTCTGAAACCCGAGTATACTAAACAATATGATTTAGGATTTACTTACATCACGGGCTACGAAAACAAATTGCTGAGCCAGTTTTCGATACAGGCAGATGCCTATTACAATACGGTAAAAGATAAAATTGCTGCGGTACCAAGTAACAACCAGGCCAGGTGGAGCATGGTAAACCTTGGCCTTGTAGAGATCAGAGGGCTTGATGTAAACATTCAGTCTGCATGGCGGTTAAGCACTCTGATCAATCTTACCTCTGGCATCACCTATACCTATCAGCTTGCCGTTGACGCTGGCGGTATGTCACCAAGCTATAAAGATCAGATCCCTTACATACCCGTGCATAGCGGCTCCTTTCTGGCAGCTGCCGATTACAGAAACTTCTCTCTGAATTATAGCTTCATTTACACTGGCGAACGCTATAACCAGAGTACCAACAATGTCTACAATTATGTCAGGCCCTGGTATACGCACGATGCTGCACTGCATTACCGGACCAGTATACACAAAAGGGAAGTAAGTCTTACTGCAGAGGTCAATAACCTGCTCAACCAGGACTATGCAATCATTGAGAATTTTCCAATGCCGGGCCGTTATTATCGTTTTGGATTAACCTATAATTATTCGCTGAAATGAGAATAAATACAATTTTGTTGATTTTGGCGCTGTTTACCCTGTCCTGCCGAAAGGACCTTCAGCCGATTCCTGAACAGCAGGAGGTTATTCTGCCACCGGATCCGGATGCCGCGGTTAAAGGTTTCTATATTGTGAACGAAGGCAATATGAATATGAACAAGGCTTCTCTGGATTACTTCGATTACACCACCGGCATTTACAGAAGAAACATCTACAATAAACAAAATCCATCAGTGGTCAAAGGACTTGGAGATGTGGGGAATGATATTGGGGTTTACGGTTCCAAACTCTACGTGGTAGTTAATGTTTCCAACAAAGTAGAAGTGCTCGATGTACATACCGGAAAGCGCATTAAACAGATCAATATTACCAATTGCAGGTATGTAACCTTTCATAATGGCAAGGCTTATGTAAGTGCCTACCTGGGCACTGTGGGGGATCCCAATGCCCCGAACGGAATTGTCGCAGAAATTGATACGACATCTCTCTCTGAAATCAGGAGAGTGGATGTGGGCAGGCAGCCTGAAGAAATGGCAATAGTCGGGCAAAAACTATACGTCGCCAACTCCGGAGGTTACAGCCCCCAGAAATACGAAAGAACAGTATCCGTGATCGATCTGAGCTCGTTCAGGGTGATCAAAGAAATTGACGTGGCCATCAACCTGCACCGTTTGAAAGCAGACCAGTACGGAGATTTGTATGTAACCTCAAGGGGAGATTACTATGATATTCCATCCAGAATGTTTGTGATTGACACCAGGACAGACCAGGTCAAAAAGACTTTTAATATCGCAGTGAGTAATCTGGTCATTGATGGGGATATCGCCTATTATTATGGCTCTGAATGGAGTTATAACGAAGGCAGATTCACCGTAACCTATGGCATGATCAATGTAAAGGACGAGGTTCTGCTGGATAAGCAGTTCATTACTGACGGTACGGAAAAATCCATCACCATCCCTTATGGTATTGCCGTTCATCCGCTTACCAAAGAGGTCCTGGTTACTGATGCCACCAATTATGTTTCACCCGGTAAACTCTATTGCTTTGATCTGAACGGAAAAAAGAAATGGTCTGTTACCACGGGCGATATTCCCGCCCATTTTGCATTTGTTTATCAATAAATCATCAATATCATATGAAAAAAGTACTATCACTGCTCCTGGTATCCGCAATAGGCCTGAGCGCATGTAAAAAGGATAAAGAAGAAAAAGAAGGGTATACACCAAGGCCGGTTACTGCCGCAAGTAAGAAATTCATCAGTAAAATCTATGAGTATCTGCCTGCCCCCGGTCAGTTCATCAACGAATCTCTGGGCAGCCCTGAAAACGCAGAGAAGCTCGTCGGAGATGCAAGGACAACCCTGGTCTCGCTCGGCGGATTCGGTGGAAGTCTGACCTTTGGCTTTGACCATTCTATAGAAAATATTAATGGCGCAGACCTTGGGATCTATGGCAATCCGCTTACAGGAACCAATGCAGAATGGTCTGAAGCAGGAATCGTCATGGTGATGCAGGACCTGAACAATAACGGAATCCCTGATGACGGCACCTGGTACGAACTGGCGGGCAGTGAGCATGGTAAACCTGAAACCATTAAAAACTATAAGATCACTTATTACAATCCAAAGAATATGACCGATGATGTGAGATGGACCGATAACCAGGGTAAAGAGGGCTATGTATTGAGAAATATTTTCCATAATAAGAAAGAATATTACCCCTCATGGATCAAAGACCAGGATCAGGTCAGTTTTACCGGCACATTATTGAAAAACACCCTGCATGATGGGCCTATTATAACCAACAAGCCATTTGAATGGGGATATGCCGACAATGGTTCAGCAGACTATAAGCAACTGATGGATGATACCGGATCACCCTACAATTCATTTGATATTTCCTGGGCGGTAGATGGCAATGGGAACAAAATTGACCTTCCATACATTGATTTTGTCAAGGTGTATACCGGGCAAAACTCCAACGGCAATCCGTATGAACCTGATAAAACCAATCCAAGATCAAGATATCTGGGAGAGGTTTCTACGGAAATAGGGGGAGCTATCGACCTTAAAATACATTTAAACAAATAAACAAACCATATGAAGAGAGTACTTCTACTTTCAATTTTTTTAGCGAATGCCTGTATACTCAGTTCTTGTAATAAAGATGAACTGAATGATCTGAAAGGTAAATATTCAGATCTTGACACGAGGCTGAAACAACAGCAGGAAGATCTAAAAACCTATAAGGCATTACTGGATGCGCTGAACCTGAAAATATCCGTGAATGCAGTTGAAAACACGGCAGACGGTTATATCATTAAATTATCTGATGACCAGCAGCTGGTTGTTAAAAATGGTTCAAACGGGACTAATGGCACAAACGGCAGTAATGGTATCGCTCCTGAAATTACGATAGGGGCCAACGGCAACTGGTTCGTAAACGGTATAGATACCGGCAAAAAAGCAGAAGCCGCAAGTCCGGAGATTACCATCGGTACCAATGGCAACTGGTTCATCAACGGAGTGGATACAGGTAAAAAAGCAAAAGGTGAGGACGGCAGCAGTGCACCAAGGATTACCAGTATCCTGCATGCCGGAGAAGAAATCATCTTCCTGTTCGATTCAGGAGAATCCATGAAGATTCCATTTATCGGTGATCCTAATCTTATACAGCCTAAAGGAACAACAGGTGTTTATATGCTTTGCGAAGGACTGATGGGTGCCAATAACAGCGCGATCAGTTATTATGACATCAAAACCGGAGTAGCAGTTAAGGATTACTTTAAGCAGGTAAACGGTTATGGATTAGGAGAGACCGCCAATGACCTGAAACGCTATGGCAGTAAAATGTACTGCGTAGTATCTGGTATACAGGGCAGTAAAAACTCATATCTTGAAGTTATCGATGTAGCCACTGGAAAATCACTGAAAAGAATACCATTTTTTGACGCAACTGCAGAATATATGCCTCGTTTTGTAACATTCTACAAAAACAAAGCTTATGTATCCGGTTACGATGGAAAGGTCACCAGAATCGATACCGCATCGCTGAAAATTGAAATGAGGGTGGCTGTCGGTGGGGCACTGGAAGGCCTCGCTGTGGCAAATGGCAAATTGTATGTGACCAATTCTGATCACCCATTGCACCCGAATGCAAAGAAAAATGTGGTTTCTGTAGTTGATCTGCCTTCGCTGCAAAAAATGTACGAGGTGGAGGTAGGTTATAACCCTGTAAAGATTACTGCCGCAGGAAACGGAGATTTATTGGTGGTTTCATGGGGTAACTATGGAGACATCGATCCCAGCCTTACCCGGATCAGCAGCCGCACAGATGATGTTTTGAAAACCTATCCTTATAACGTAGGACCAATGGCTGCCAATGGCAATACCCTCTACCTTTCTATGAACTGGGGTTCTTCATTTAAATCCTTAAATCTGACCACAGATGTACTGAGTGCTGAGTTTATAGCGGATGGCACCGAAGTGTTTACTAATTATGGCGTTACGGTAAATCCACAGAGCGGTGACGTGTATGTGGCAGATGCAAACAATTATAACGGGAACCAGGGGATTGCTCACTGTTTCGGTGCCGATGGTAAAAAGAAATTTTCATTTAACACTGCCGGATTGCCACAGCATGCGGTATTTGTATACAGTTATAAATAAATCAAAAAGATATGAAAACTACAATCTTTGCTTTGAAAAGAACAACAACGCTGGTATTGCTTGCCAGTGCATTATTGATCAGTTCCTGTAAAAAGGACAAGGAACCTGTCATTGATAAGGGTCCTAAGACCACATTGGGTGTGTATGTGCTTTGCGAAGGTGGGTACAACGAAATAAACGGAAGTGCTATCACCTATTACGATATAGCCAAAGGAACTTCAGATAAGAATTATTTTAAAACCCAGAACAGCATTGAGCTGGGAACCAATGCCAATGACCTGAAACAATATGGAAGTAAATTGTATTGTGTGGTTACAGGTACCGAGCCAGAGGATAAAAACTCGTATGTAGAGGTCATTAACCCGGCAACAGGTAAGTCTATCAAAAGAATCCAGTTTGCAGATGCCACCAAAGGATTCCTGCCAAGATACATCACGTTCTATCAGAACAAAGCGTACGTATCAGGTTACGATGGTTATATCAGTAAGATCGATACCACTGCCCTGACCATAGAAGCAAGAGTAGCCACAGGCGGAGCCCTGGATGGAATAGCTGCCGTAAACGGTAAGCTGTATGCAGCCAATTCTTCTCACCCGATTTTCCCCAATGGCAATAACTCTTCTGTATCAGTGGTTGATATCGCTACTTTCACCAAGCTGAAAGATATCAATGTCAGCATTAACCCTTCGAAAATAACTGCTACAGCAGCCGGTGATCTGTTTGTAATCACCAGCGGACAGTACTCGCCTTTCATTGCTTCAGCTTTTGAGAAATTAAGCAGTGTAAGCGATACGAAAACCCAGACTTATGCCTACAATTTAAACACACTGACCATTTCAGGTGATAAAGGATATGTGATCACAGGAGATTATCCCGGAGCGTTAAAAACCTTTAACATCGCTACTGCTGCGATAGGACCAAACTTCGTTACAGATGCAACAATTGTTCAAACCCCTTACGGACTTTCCATAAATGCACTGGATGAAAATGTGTTTGTTGCAGACGCTACAGATTACACCGGAGACGGTAAGGTCTTTTGTTTTGACAGCACCGGAAAAAGGAAATTTGATTTTGCTACCGGCAAAATACCAAGAGTTGCAACTTTCAATTACGGATATAAATAGAGATTACCTGAATCCGTATAAATAATATAACTTTGCCTTACAATAGAAAGTAAAACATGTCTGAATCAAAATTCAATCCGCGCAATATCGTGCTTCTGGCAATCATTATATTCATCAGTATCATCAGGATAGCTGCGCCGCATTCCGATAACTTCAAGGAAATTGCCAATTTCTCTGCAGTAGGAGCGATCGCCTTATTTGGCGGGGCATACTTCAACAGCAATAGCAAGGCATTCGGGTTTCCATTGCTGGTACTGCTGCTCAGTGATATTTTTATTGCGCAGACTTCAGGATTCGGATTCTTTTATCCGGGATGGTACTGGACGTATATTGCCTTCATACTGATGGTGATGGTTTCCAAGCTGATCATCAGAAAAGTGAACGTCCAGAACGTAGTGATTGCAGCTGCGGCGGCCATTATCGTACACTGGATTGTAAGCGATATAGGAGCGATGTATGTTCCCGGATTGTATGAGCCTACACTGGCCGGTTTTATCACCTGCCTGATCGCGGCCATACCTTTTGAACTGAAGTTTGTTTACGGAACAGTGATCTACGGTGTAGTGATGTTCGGAATCTTTGAACTGCTGAAAGCCAGGTATCCTTTCTTAAAAATGCAAAAAGCTACAGCTGCCTGATTCAGGCTGACAACCTATACACAAAAACGACTGCTCTTATACAGCAGTCGTTTTTGTTTTAAAACAAAGTCAGTCCCACATTCCAGCCCCACCAGCCTTTTAGATTCGTCCCCAGGTCATGATGCCTGGCTGGAACGATCTGTTGCTTATACCCCTTGGTAGTGGACCCCTCAGGAGCCTCCGTCCTGTAAGCAGAATAGACCGGACCACCAAAAATAGTGATGCCTTTGACCACCTCAATCTGTACATTCGTCTGAAACCTGCTCAGGATGTTCGCATAATCCCAGTTGCCCAGGTACAAAGCCTGACCAGTGAGCTCGGCAGCAATAGAAACACGATTGCTGAAGATAAAATCATGACCAAAACCCAGACCATAGCCATCCACCTTAGCCGAGTCTGAAAAATTCCTGCTGGCCAGAATCATGTTGTACAGCTTCGCATTCCCCGTCTTCAGCGCGATGTTGGCATTGAGCGTCTCATTGGTCGACATACTGATCTTGTGGTAACCACGCTGCGCGTAATTGATCAGCCCTATGCTATAGCCATTGCTCTTTCCGTTAATATTGATCAGGCCTATCTGCATCCCGTTCATTTCTTTCGAATAATTGAACAATCCGCCGATCTGCATTCCCTTTAAACCCTTAGCAGCGATGTTGCCCAGCCCTGCGATCTGCATCCCGTCAGTTTGTTTACTGGAAATATTCATCAGCCCGGCGATCTGCGTACCGCGCATGTCCTTAGATACGATATTCACTAAACCTGCGACCTGCACCCCATCCATATCCTGTCTGACATGATTGGCCAGACCCGCTACCTGCACCCCGTTTACCTTAGTCCTCACATCGTTCAGCAAACCAGCGATCTGCAAACCATCTACCGAGCCGCCAATCCCATTATACAGACCAGCGATCTGGAATTTCTTCACATGACCCTTGGTGATGTTGAACATCCCCGCAATCTCCACCCCATCCACCCCAGCCGTATAGCCCCCGATGACATTCAGTGAAAACTTATTGATCACCTGAGAGCTCATGCTGCCATGCGAACTCAGCCCCGGAGTAAGAGAAGCCTGGAAAGGCGTATTGGCAAAAAAGTCCGGAATATTTATACTCTGAATCCTTTGCCTGGAAGACAACAGGAACCTGCCGAAACCGGAATCCTCCACATTATTCAGGAAGCCGCCCGCATTCTCGTCATTCGCATCCTCATAACCCTCCGGTCTCACCTTAATGTCCGAAAGGAAGATCAGGGAAGTATCCCGGTAGCTTTCCTTGCTCGCCGTCAGGATCACCTCCGTATGGTCACCCTTGAAACGCAGCCTGAAATAACCCTCATCATCCGTCAGTGTACTCTGGAGCAGCCTCTTCTCATACACACTGGCCTGTTTCACCCTTTTGCCCGTTTCCGTATCCACCACAAAGCCGCTGATCAGGTAGAGCCGGTCTGCGGAAGTAATGTTTTCCGGTTCAATTGTCAAATGATTGGCTGCATACCTGAGAATGATATAATCGTTGAACTCCTTATAATCTACCTTGCCGTTAAAAATCTCGTCCAGAATATCTCTTACCGGTTTGCTTTGCACACTGATGCTCACAATACTGTCCTGACTGAACAGCTTGCCGCTGTAGGAAAAATAGAACTCACCTGCCTTACTCATCTTACTCAGTACCGCAGAAACCGGTTCGTTCCTGATGTTCAGGCTGATGCGCCTGTCGAGATTGTGTTTAAAAGTAACAGCAGCGCTGTTTTGGGCGCTGCAACAACCTGATATGGCCAGTAACAATACGGTCAGATATATCTTCATCATTTAACTCTAGACAACAGAATTTGATTTTCGTTACGCGATACCCTAAGATTTAATGTTTTGCAGATGGTATTCAGGTTCTCCTCCAGGCTTTTCCGCTCCGGTAAAGTAGTAAAAATAGGCTCCTCAGCCAATACCGGATCAGCGATCTGCACATCAGAACCATAAGCCTCATTCAATATCGCCACCAGTTTGCCAAGAGAAGTTCCGCTGGCGATAAACAACTTGCTGCGGTAATAATTGTACAGTTCGTCTGTACTTTGCTCTTTGATCAGTTTTGGAGCAGCAGGGGCAATCATTACCTTTTCACCCTTGTGCAGCTCAATCTTTTCCCCGTTCAGCTCCACGCGGACAATACCCGTTTCCACGATCACCTCAGTCTGATCCTTTAAATGCTTGATGTTGAAAGAAGTGCCCACTACCGTAACCGATACCTGGTCAATCTCGATCTCAAAAGGCTTGCTCTTGTCATGTGCAACATTAAAGAACACATCCCCCTTACTCAGCCGCACACTGCGGTTCTTTTTGAAATTGGCCGCATAGCTGATCTCAGAATTTTTATTCAGCGTAAGCTCAGAACCATCCGGCAATTGCTCCGTCAGCACAGTATTGGTAGCGGTCAGTTCAGTATAACGCTCCGGACCGAACAGGGTGTAAGCCATCCATGCCCCGCCCACAAGCAACAACATAGCCGCTATCCTGAGCCAGCCCGCATAAGGCCTCAAAGACTTCACAACAACCGTTTTTTGCTGATCGCCGGCAGCAGCCGTTCTTTCCTTAAATTTTACCCAGGCCAGTTCCGGATCCACCTTGCCCGAAGCCGCCAGTTTCTTTCCCGTCTTCCAGATCTTTTCAAACTGTCCGAAGTACCGGGCATTATCAGGATCAGCGTCAAGCCATTCCTGCACCATGACCCCTTCAACCTCCGTTGTTTCGTTCAAAAGAAACTTTATCAATAATTCATCTGTCATCTTTCCCTAGTTAAAAAAGTTCCTGTAATACATTATCACCACCGGGATCCAGAGCGTCAGCAAGGTCACATAATCCGCCAGCTTCAGCCGCAGGATCCTCAGCGCCTTACCCATCTGGTTTTCTACCGTCTTGACAGACAAGCCCAGCTGCTCCGCGATTTCCCTATATTTTAATTCCTCAAACCTGCTCATCTGAAATATCGTGCGGCAATGCTCCGGCAGCTCATTCAGCGCCTCGCCCAGCTTTTGTTCCAGTTCGCTCAGCTCCAACTTCGCAGAAGCCGCCTCATGCTCATTGTTCATGCTCCAGGCTGCGAAATCCTGGTACTTCGTTTTAATCTTCTGATGCTTCAGGTAGTTCATGCAATCGTTGTAAACACATTTGTATAAATAAGCCTTTACAGAGCTCTGTATATTCAGCAGGTCGCGTTTCTCCCAGAATTTCATAAACATACCCTGCACCATTTCCTCCGCCATCTCTTCATCCCTGAGCATCACGCCGGCATAGGCATGCAGCTCCTTATAATGCGCTTTGAACAAATGTTCAAAAGCCTGATCATCATAGGTTTGCTTCTGGATAGGTAAGGTGTTTTCTGTCAAGTTCAAAGTATAAACGCTTCAAATATATTCTTTAAATATTAATCCTTTTCAAGATTTCCAAACCCGACGCACTGTTGACCGTAATGAGGTCGATGTACTGCACCCGTGGGAACCAGAAGGAGCCCCCGTTTACCCGCACAAACACCCGCTTCAGCAGGTAATCCTTGCCCTCATCCCTGATGTAGATCTTATACTTATGGTCCTCCTCCGAACGCTTCAGATACAAAGGCAGCTTCTTATACGCCGCCAGTCTGATCTCAAACTCATCATTGCCCAGAGACTTGCACCTGACCCCATAAGCAAAGCGGTTCTCGATGCCCGTCAGCTCCCTGCACTTACCACCCTCCGTATACCTGATCCAGGACCCCTTAACCGGGTTGCGCTGGTCCAGTTTACCCTCATTATCGTAATTGAGCTGGTAGATGACCGTATTCTCATCCGGATCCCTTTGCAGAAAGAACAGCATGTTCTCCGTGCGCGGCGTAGGCAAAGTATCCTTCGGGCTGCTCTCCGCCGGACTCACCTGCAGCAGCAGCACAATGATCAGGATCAGCATCCCCGTAAACTTCAGCATCCTTTCCGTTTTCTGACCTGCCGGAAGAACCTTGTCCGCCTTATTAAGCGGGAAACGCCCGCCCTCCTGATGCGCAAGCAGCAGGTTCATCTGCCTGACCGATTTCTCCGCCTTATGACGGTAAACCTTCCCCGGGCTGGCAAACATAAAGAACAGCAGTTCCTTCAGACCGTCACTGCCCTTGATGTCAGTCAGCATGTCCCGGTACTCATGAAAATTCAGTACAAAAGGATTCGTCTTGTTTTCAATCGGCGTAGTGAGTCCGTAGACCGGTTTCTCCTCCTCATACTGAAACGTACCAAACAGATGATCCCAGATCATAAAAGCCGCCCCGAAGTTCTTATCCAGATACTTTTCCTGGCTGCCATGATGCACCCGGTGGTTCGATGGCGTGCCAAAATACTTCTCAAAGAAAGGATGCAGCTTACCGATCGCCTCCGTATGCACCCAAAACTGGTACAAAGTACTCAGCTGGCTCGCTACAAAGAAGATCACCGGATGAAAACCCATCAAGGCCACCGGAATAAAGAAAACAATCTTGATGTGCTGCACCCAGCTCTGCCGGAAAGCCACCGTGAGGTTATAATGTTCAGCCGAATGGTGCACCACATGCGTAGCCCAGAAGAAACGGTTGAAATGCGAGATCCGGTGCGACCAGTAACTGCAGCAATCGTAGAGGACAAAACAAGGAATCAGCGTCCACCAGTTCAATTCCATCCGCCAGGGCAAAGCATTGTAGATCCATAACGCACCATACAACAGCACCACTTTCATGAGCAGGTTTACCGCCAGATTGCCCAGACCGATGAAAACAGAACCAATGGTCTCCTTTCTTTCATAGGTTTTGTGCTCGCCGAAATGGGAGAGCAGACCCTCAATCACTGTAAAGACAAAGACCGCAGGCAAGGCATAAACCAAGAGGTTAGGCGCGCTTTTTTCCAGCATATAAATCTCGTTCTCAGGGATTTTCATGGCGCCAAACACCGACATAAAGTTTTGCAGATCAAATTGAAATAGTGGCATAGCCGTAAGTATTAAAGTTTAACCAATTTGCCGGATCCGCTGATTTGCGAGTCGATCACAGGCGAACCATAGTAGTACACCTTACCGCTGCCGCTGATCCTGGCTTTTAATTTTTCAGATACACTGATCTTCGCGTCGCCGCTGCCCGAGATGTTGATCTCCGCCTCTTTGCTCAGCAGTTTTTTAAGGTCAGCTTCGCCCGAACCCGAGATCTTCACAATCGCCTCATCCGTTGTGATCACATCCTCGGCCTCCACCTCACCACTTCCGTTGATGGAAACCTGGAAGACATTCAGGATAGGGAACTGCCCGCTGATATTGACATCGCCGCTGCCGTTGACCGATACATAATTGATGGCCGGAAGCGTAATGTAGACCTGCACATCGTCGTGCCTCACATTGACCCGCTCATAACCCATTTTTAAAGTACTGCCCACCACCTCAGTTTTGAAGTAGGGCAGGAGATTGTCTGAGCCCTTCAGTGTCACCTTAAACTCAGCGCCGTAAGCGATATGCACATCGCTGCTGCCCTCTGCCTCGACCCCGTTGAACTCCCTTAATGTGCGGAGCTCGGTCTTTTTGTCCCCGCTGGCCGTTAATCTGTCTTTGGAGCAGGAGATGAAGAAAATACTGATCAATGTCAGTGATAATAAAGCTTTCATAAATTGTTGTTGTTTGATGGGTGTGTATATAAATAGATGATTCATTGATTTTAGATTTAGAAAAGGATGTGTACACCACCTGTATAGCCCAGGTACAGTCCGCGGAAGTCTTCGTCCCACTTTCCTTCCCACTTCTTCAGGTATTTCTTCTGAAGTGTCTCGCCCTCAAGCGTATTGGTGGTGATGAAATTCATGGTCGGGCCACCGAATATTTCCAGGAAAGAGGCAATTTTGATTGCCGGCATCACCCGCAGGGAAGCTTTGAAATAACTTCCGTCCTCGAAATCAGTCAGTGTGCTGGAGATCAGCTCGGTATTTAACCTGAAATAGCGGGATTCGAAAAAGTGCGCACCCAGACCGGCCTCGATGCCATAAATGGCGTCCTTATTCTTGAAATTGTAACCCGCCCCGAGGATGCCATACATGATTTTACCGCCGGATCTGAGCGAAAGCATGGTGGTCTGGTTTTCATCGATCGTTACCCCGATGCTTTTTTCTCCCTTTTTGATCCAGTTGATGATCCCGATCGGGCAGTCACTGCGCTCAGCGATGTTCATAAAACCCGCTACCTGCGCACCGCTGACCTTTTTAGCGATATTGATAAAACCGGCGAACTGAGAACCTCTGACATCTTTGGCCACATTCACGAAACCGGCAAACTGGGAGATGCTCACCTCTTTGGCAATATTGGCGAAACCTGCGAACTGTGCACCCCGAAGATCCTTGGCAACATTGATAAAACCCGCCACCTGTGCACCCTGAGCCTCTTTGGCGATGTTGGCGAAGCCTGCAAACTGCGCTCCGTTTACCGAACCGGCAGCCACATTGGCAAATCCTGCGAATGCCGGGCCTTTGCCACCGCCATAGGTATTGGCGAAGCCCGCAAACAGCGCACCGTCCACTTCTTTTTTGACGTGATTGGAGAAACCTGCGAACAGTAATCCTTTGGAATCATTCAGCACTACATTGGACAAGCCTGCAAAAGCCAGCCCGCGTTCTGCTGCGGAAACTCCGCCGATCAGGTTGATGGAAAAGTTATTCGTATCTAAAGGTGCGTGAGTACCATTGGTACTGAGCGGGTATACCAGTCCGAAGTGAATTTTACCTGGAATCTGGTTTTGCGCCTTTACAGAACCGCCTGCTGTAAGTAATAGTGCCGCTGCAACCGCGCTTGCAGCGGTTAAACGAAGTTTTGTTGTGTTAGATATAAAGCTCATCTGTGTCTTATTTTAGAGTAAGACAACGGGAACAGGTTATACCCCTACGCCGGTATTAAAAAAATTTAAGTTTTTTTAAGCAGGGATTTTTGAAGAATTTTTGTCAATGGTGGTGGGAATGCTGCGTAGCTAATATGATATCAATCGATGCAGCATTGTCGCACTAATTAGATAATGGAAATAAAACTGTCATTCTTTTAATATGGCTGAATAGAATTACCGACGGGAATTATTACCCTTTTGGTTTAGAAAAATCCAGTAATTCTTTTGGGTCGATATCCAAACCCTTTGCCAGCTCAATAATCGTAGACAGCTGAACATTAAACTTACCGTTCTCCACTTTAGAAATGTAGCTGTCGTCCAGATCACAATTTGCAGCCAGCTTGCGCAAGCTTAATCCTGCTTTGACCCTGATCTTTTGCAGGTTTTCACCGAAACGCATCTGTAAGTCAGAATATTCCTTTTGAGGCATGTGTTTTTGTATGAGCCGACAAAATCCTGATATAAAACAAAATAATTGCGGATATATGTTACCGCAATTCCATGTGTTTCATTATCTTAGTCTCATGAATTAAACGAACTTATGTATGTAGTGCGCTCTTTATCGTCCCACGTTATACCAGTAACTTCAGATCGATGAACTGAGCTTTACGTCATTTTGCTTGATGTATGCACAGACTCGTTTTTGTGCTAATTATAAAATGAGATGAAAAAACTAACTGTCCAATTCTTCAATCTCCCTTACGGCCTCAGTCGTTATGCTTCGCTCTTTGCCAAAAAGCCAAAGAATCCGATCTAGTTGATTTGGCTCTGTCCAGTCGGCTGAGCTAAACTCCATTTCAAGAGATTCTCCAAGGCCAGCTAAGTACTACCAACTTTAAGACAACTCCAGCCGAACCTGAATGCCTGTCGTGAAAAAGATAGCTCCCGGAGTTCATGAATAGCATGCACCTGCAATAATAAATCAACAAGTAACAACTGATTCAATGTTTATATGAAAACTGACCAAACTAAACCAAACATTTTAATAAGACCTATGGATATCCATAGTCTGAACCTTTGCGAAGAAACCCTGCGGCGTTTCTTAAACTATTCCGTGTTATTGAATATAGAACACCTCGGTATTAAAGAACGGATGGAAATCATTAATCTCTATGAAGAACTTGCAAAACTGTTGACGCTATTGCGCATCCAGCATAGTCTTTTTACAGAGCAGCCAACTGCGGAACGTATTTGACATAATAATCATTAAAATACCAGGGCAATAGGAGGGGAGCCCATCCTGAATGAATGTTCAGGATTACAACCTGAAGCTGAAAGCCACCTGGGTTTAGTCACACTTCGTTCACTGCTTGCTCACAAATAATCCACAAAAGGATACCTTTTTGTGGATTATTTGTGAAT